>Ga0115856_100385_pt1 | contig 16416 bp, 9 predicted proteins | sample InSIn4gowninarea_FD_83870 | JGI IMG/M metagenome (GOLD analysis project Ga0115856, IMG submission 83870)
CATCAAAAAAATTTTTTAGAGAAGCCAGTTGTCAAATAGACTAACTTTCACGTAGAATAGCGTTTAAATTGCCCTCTGGATTGAAATTTATTTTATTATTATATTTAATGGTAATTTGATTGTTTAGACAATTACATTAGAAAACAATTAATGCAGATGAAATGTAAAATGTAATTTTTCCTGAATTTACTATATTGATTGAAAACTTTTCCAGAGTTCCAGCACTGTCCCCCCACACGAAACGAACATGTATTTTAAAAAATAAATGAATACAAAACAACGAAATGCATACACTCAACTAACTTGAAAGCATTTTCTGTTCAATGATAAGTGATTGAATGCTTTTTTTATCTTCAGCTAATGGTTTGCTAACTTCAACAATCACAGGAGCCATGGAAAATGGTAAATTATGTTCTGCAAGAATGCCAAAAATTGAAGCCTCTGAAGTTGACAGTCTGTCACAAAATGGGCCTAGTTTTAGCAGAAGGAACATTAAGGTTGATAATGAAGCTGACATAATGGGTTAGAAGGGGGGGATTTTGTGAGAGAATAATGCTTATCCTTTAGAAACCCTGTTTTCCGTAGTCTACGTAATCCACACAAAGATTGCATAGCGCTTTTTCCCTAATATCAACTTTATTTATGTATTCACCAACTAATACATCTTTTTCACTTTCTCCAAGTTTTAATTTGATGATTTTGTGAAGACCAACCAAATCAAATTTATTTTTTCACTTTTATCAATACCGCGAAATCTACATCAATAAAATATTTGCCATACTAACTACATTATGTAAAAAACAAATATAAGATAAAACGCCTAAGGTGTAAATTAAAATCAAACGAACTCAACAGCATGTTTATAAAAATAAAGGAATGCACAATTTTTATTTTAATTGTTCTTGTTTTCCCTTCTCTGGGGCAGACTAACACATGCCAGAATTTAAAAAAAATAAAAAATAAATAAATAAATAATTAAAATAAACATCTAAGGCCAATAGTAAAGCGGTGAAAGGAAGACAGTGGAAGGGTGAGGAGGTGAAGAGAGTCCAAAGGTTGAATGATGAAATAAAATATGATGCTAATCACCTGCTAAAACAGTGGACGTTTGTGTGTGTGGGGTGGGGGTGGGGTCACAGATTGAACGAAGTCCTCTGCTGGATAAAAGGGAAATGTAAAAAGTTGTTAAGAGATATGACCAAGACGGAAAATGTCGGCAGTATTTACAAGTTAAAATTCATTTGCTTTCCTGCAGTAAGGGTCACGTTGTAGACAAGCAATATTTACAGGCCACCAAACGGTTTAATACAATTACATAGCTATATGATGTAATAATAACGTGCAATAAATTGCTTAGTGATAAAATTTAGCGTCGAAACTTTTGTAGTGTATAACAGGGATACAAATTTTGTTGAAATCTGTCTATTCTAAAAAAAAAAAAATTACATTTTTACGCCGACTTGTTTAGGAATTCTGCGGGTCACCCGATTGTTTTCCTCGTATTGCAAAAACTACAAATCACTAAAATACAGTCCGCCCCGCTTAAACGAATATCAGCGGTTCCAGCCTATGTTATTCGATTAAGCGGGGTATTCGATTAGGCGGGGAAATAAATATAGGCACAGGTGGTGATAAAAAGAGTGTGATTATAGGATTAAATAGCAAAAATAGTTAATGTAATATTAGTAATAACTTTACCTTTCAATATTATAGTAAAACATAGTAATTACTTTATTTTAATTAATTTATTTGTAATTAAAATTTGATAAATGAGCTCACACTTCCTATAAAATATTCTGGATCAGACTCTGCTCAGTTTTAAAATTAATATTGCTAATAATAAGTATTAAATTTCCAAATTTCCATTCTTCTAAAATTTTTTGCGCATTGCGATTAACGTTATTAGACACGTGTATCTAACGTTAAATATTTAATTTGCTCTAGAACTTTTAATTTATCGTATAAACTAAAATATTTACATTTCGCGTTTCATTGTATTTCGAGATAAATTTCTTTCTGAAGAAAGTGCTTTCAACAGTCAAATATAGAAGGACGCGCGACCACTGACTGGGTTGTTGAATGTGACCACCCCTAGAAAAACAAGGAAGGTGGCACTCGATAGAAAGGGTATTGTATGTCACCCTTTTCCGCAAGAGAGATCCAGAAACTTTTTTAAACTAAAGGTAAGGAGAGAGATTGACCGTCTGCAAAGATAAAAAGTTTCCTCTACACACTTTTAGGTTTGTTTGAACACGTTTCTAATGCTAACGTTGGGCAAATATTATTCGATTATACGAGGAGGGCCTGGGAAGATTATTCGTTAAAACGGGGAAAATTAACATTGATCCTATGGGAATAATTTTGGTTCCGATAGATTTTATTCTAATAAGCGGGGTATTCGATTATCCGTGACCTGAATAAGTGGGGACGACTGTACAAGATTCTGATGATTTGTATAGAGAAATTAAAAAATAATAATAATAAAATAAATTTCAATCCAGAGGGCAATTTAAACGCTATTCTACGTGAAAGTTAGTCTATTTGACAACTGGCTTCTCTAAAAAATTTTTTTGATGTATTTAATTTTTTATATCAAATTGTAAATTTTGAGCAATACAATATGCTTGTAAAATATTGATTTCCATGCAAAATACGCATTTGGTGGTGGATGGTTTCGCAATTAAAAAATTTTTGATCAGGAATTAGGACATTTGCGAAAGAAATTTTCCGTCCCACTTCCGTCATCGGATATTTTCCCAAAGACGGATTTCCGTCCTGTAGACGGAAAACTTGCACCCATGCTTTTCAGACGGCAGACGCGATCCCAAACCCCCCCATATATGTCTAAAATTTTTAATGCAGATTTGCATGGATCTCATAAATGCTGTTTTTCAGTGTTGAAAAGGCGGAAAAGTGCCATATCTGGATCTATGCAATATTCTGGAGACATGTTTCAGATTAGAGATTTAAATAGCCATGTAGATTTTCATCAGAACACATACTGAAGAGCTACTGAAGAAATGTTTACTCTGTAGGAAAAAATAAAAAGACACTGCTTTCCCACTAAGGAGTTATAAGATGAAATTTTATCGAATCTAAGAGTAAAATATTGCTGAAAGTATTTTACCTTACCAAGCTAGCATTTACCGTACCATTTTCGACAAGAAAACATTCTTTTCCTTTAATTATTATAGTGAGTGACGACTTCAACAATTTTACGTTTTTCTGACCTAAATTGAACTTATGAACGTGAAACATATAAAAAATTTTGGGAACAAAAGAAAGCACGTTAATTAATTAGTATTCAGGTACGTAAAAATTTTGTGGCTAATTAACTAAAACGCATTATTTTAAGTTTGTTATTGGATATGACGAAATGTTTGTATTGTAATTAATGTGTCATTTTCTAAAATGAAGAGCTCCGAAGATTGATCTTTCCGTTTTGTGCGTCACGTTCTTTGTGCAAAGTACTCAATAAAATGAACTTCTTTTTTAAAATACAATCCATTCAAGTAAAAGTGAATACGCAATGCATGAAAGAGTTGACACATCTTTTTCTTGTACAATTAATATTACTTATCGTATATGTATTTAAAAGCGTTATATCTTTAAAAAACGTTATGTTCCTCATTCATTCTTATTCTCATACTGCTGTCTTTACTGCTCTAATTTTACAATCTGATGCGTAAATGCATTGATCCTGAGGGTTTAAAGATCAGTTCAAATATAATAATAAGCTAATAAATTATTTGGAAATATTGAATAACACATTATGGTATATTTTACGCTATGTAGGCTAACGCATGAAAATATAAATATAGATTTTTAAGCATTGCATGTTTATATTATGTTTCCAAGTGTGGAATCCGCACCAGTATCTTTAATACAAGAATACTTATCGCAATTAGCAGGGATTCCGTTGTAAATTGGAAAAAATTGAAAATTTCATCTTAAGTTAAGCAGCGGAGATGAATAATGTTGCTTATCACTCACATCTTGCGTTCCGATTTCATTAGGATTTCATATTTTATAAAAAGAAATAAATTCGAGAAATTTGTAAAGCTTACTTTCGTGTCGAAATTCATAAGTACCATGAAATCCTTGATGATGAATGATGTGATTGGAACGGAAAATGATTTCCGCTCTTGGATGCATTGAGAGCAGTGGACTGTCGATTCTGTCACCGCAGTACCGGCCTATGAGCTCCTTGACATTGGATGCAGTAATTGTGGAAATGTCCACGTAATCTGTTAGGCACCTTTAAATAATATTGCCTTAAGTTAATTTTTGTTGAAGTTTTGCTGAAAAAGAAAATTTTAACATAGAGCATTCCACAACAGATCTTTCGCATTAAGAAACGCCCAGTAAAACTTAAGAATGAGAGAAAATGATGAAAATAAGTTTCGGGTTTAAACTGTAGAGCATAGATATGTCCCTGCTGTTTCCTACACGATATATACCGGCGGAGGTCGTGACGTATCTCAGGACCGCAGACATCTTCATTTGCATAGGTGTCCAAATACTTATTGGTAGTCAGTGTACAATTTGAATTACTTGTTGGTATCAAGATGAAGGTTATAGGACCTGATAAGCTAAAAGACATGTTAATTTTGAATTTCCAGTAAATTTTGAAGTGCAGGGGAGAGACCTGAGACTTGATATACTAGGAAAATATATTAAGTTTGAATGTCTTCCATCTTTTTGAATGTCCTTTATCAAAAAGATGGAATGTTTTCATCTTTTTGATAAGGTAACAAATACCTTGTCAATTTCTCTTTAGTATTGTTCTCTCTCAACCGATTTATTTAATATACTGCCCGCTACCGCTAGAGATACGTCGCTATAAATACTCCTATAGATACACTGCTATAGGCAGACATAAAGCTAAAATTTTACCCCATAATTTTTGGCCCTGACGAGTAGTCGGAGAAACGAACGCCATCGTCCTCTTTTACCAAAAGAAAGACAGCGCTGAAATTGAAAGTAATAATACTGAAGGGGATTGTTAATGATGGGACCCTTTACCTAACATAGAAACTACCTTAAAAATAGAGTATTTATTACTTTAAACATTAATTCCTATTTTATTGTAGAAAATCCAGTGTAGTTGGCTCTAGATATCTCGCACTAAAATAGTTTTATATTTTTGGCCACTAATTTTCACTATTTTCCGGTGATAGCTTTTGATTTTTCATCTGTATAATCATGTCAGTGTGTAAATCTCATATTTTTTTTTATAACATTTCACAATATTGTCTTTAACATGCACCTTTTGTGGAACGATTTTAAGAATTGCGAATATTTTTATGGTTTGCATTTCATAATATTTCTGTGATTTATACAGTAGACTCCCGCTTAACCGGCCTCCGTTTAACAGGATCTCCGCTTTAACCGGCCGTAATTTAAATACCTAAATGAATACAAAAAATTGAAAATTGAAAATTCCGTTGGAAAAATTAGATGATGCTTTAATGTTATGGTTCACTCAAGAACGTAACAAATGAAAGCCAGTCAGTGGACCAACATTAAAAGAAAAGGCTGTTCAGCTTCGTCTGAAAATGGGTGGACACGCGCGATGACTTAAGGCAAGTGAGAAGGCAGGCTTAGCAGATGGAAGAAAAGAAATGGAATTCATATGATCACGATTTCGGGGGAAAAATTATCACACGATTTTGAAACCGAAACGATGTTTAAAAATAAACTCAAGATTCTTATTGAAGAAAAAGGTTTATCTGACGATCAGCTTTATAATGTGGATGAAACTGGTCTATATTTTTGATTGCTTCCACACAAAACATTAGCGTCTTCAAAACAAAACGCGGCAGTAAGTCGACGAAGTTCCAGCCTTCAGCAGAAAAAATTGATTCAATTTTTTAAGCATTCCTCCTAATGGTATGTGAGACTTTTGTAATAAATTAATAAATGCCTACTAATTACTGTATGAAAAAGTGCATTTCCATCAATTAAATAATTTTCTTTTTCATTCGCCAGTTTAACCGGATTTTCGCTTAACCGGCTTACCCCTGGTCCCGTTTGGATCGGTTAAGCGGGAGTCTACTGTATATATTCATGACGACTTCAAAGCTGAACTTTGCATTCATCACTTCTAACGATGGCCTTACCCATCGTTAAAAGTGATGGTAAGATTTAGATTTAGCAATCTAAATCTTGCCTAATCTAATCTAAATCAACCACTAGATTTAGCAATAAACAAGTGCTTCAACAGTCATATTAGAGAGCATCATTGCTATTGTACGGCGTACGCGTCTAAAAGAGGTGGAAAGATACACATGCAGAACTGGAAAGGGGCGAAGTTACAAATTTGCATCACAAAGCTTGTAAATTAATTATTAAAGACAGTTTGTTTTAACAAACTATTTTTAATAATTAAGCCTCTCAAAGAAGATATAAAAGCCATTTTAACAGTTAACGTTTCTGAAGGCTCTAGCTTTATTATTTTAATAAATTGTTGGTAACATTGAAGATTTTTCATTTGTAATTATCATCCGCAATGCGGCAGTTGTGATGTGTCTGTGTTCTGGCCTGAATTTGTAATGTATGAGAAATTTCTTATATAAGTTATCGTACTTTCAAAAATATAGTTGCATTTGGTCAATACCACGAAAATATCAATGCTTGTGTAAAAATCAAAATTTCAGATATAATTTTAGAGTGCGTGAATGACTTAAATGCCAAATTACCAACATTGCTTCCGTATGATTTTGTAAAACGAAAGCAATTACAAGAGTTTAAAGCTAAACGGAATGTTTAAAATTCTAAACAGTTAATACTGTGCAAATTGTGTGTGTGATTTTACACAACCTTTCCCCGTAAAGAATAAAATAGAATCCAGGCAGCTCCCATTAAAATTAAATATATATTTAAACAGAAGTTATTAATAGGATAAAACTAATAATAACGTTATTTTACACTCATGTCCATAAATTAAGGATAATGAAGTTTAGGCAAAGAAAAAGACAGAAGCAAAACAAATTTGACTTATTTGTAAAGTCTATTTATTAAAACAAAGGTAAAGAGCAAAAAAGATGCTATATGTTTGACATAATTAATAAAAATTGCGATTTTTACTCCCTGGAGCAAATTTCAAAAAAAGAACCTATTTACAAAAAACAGTATAACATGGTTAGTATGATGGTTAATACGGAGTATGCCTCCCGGACGATGCAATACAGGCCTGACAACGCCTAGGCATGCTGAGTATCAAATTATCAATCTGATCTTGGGAAATATTACACCACTCATACAGCAATGCCCTTCGAAGGTCCGGTAGACAGGTGGAAGGGGGTTGACGGGCTGCAATTCGTCGGCCAAGCATATCCCACATATGCTCTATTGGATTCAAGTCCGGTGAATATGCTGGCCAATCCATACGGGTGATATCCTCCGATTGAAGGCATTCGTTTACAATGTTTGCACGGTGAGGACGGGCGTTGTCATCCATAAACAGAAATTCAGCACCCATGGCGCCCCGAAACAAACGTACATGTTGTTCCAGAATGACATCCCGATAGATGTGGCTTGTCATCGTTACACTCTGAACATGCAGGTCAGTTCTGGAACCAAGAATAATTCCTCCCCAAACGAGCCATCCTGCACCACCGTAACGGTGTCGTTCAATGGTGTTCTCTTGGTGGTAACGGGTACCTGACGCTCTCCATATGAAAGTCCGGCGAGAATCAGACTGCAAACTAAACCTGGACTCGTCGGAAAGCATCACACAAGATCACTGTTGCAGTGTCCACAATGCATGCTCTCTACTCCAGGTTAATCGCAGGCCTGACTGATAAGTTTGTGGTTATGAGTTCTTTTATAACGTTAGAATTCTTTGTTTCTAAGGTATAACAAGTAGAACTATGATATTTAATATTCTGTAGCAGTAAATGTGCACTTTAAAGTCGGATTTTAATTTTTTTATTTATAAAAGAAAATTTATTCCTGAGAATTTATTAGAAAAAAAAATAAGGTATACAGTATTCTGTGTGTGTGTGTGTGTGTGCTGATCATTCAAAAATCTGGTGACACGATGACTGAAAAAGCAAATTCTTTCGTATAATGGCAACAGTTTGCTGACGACTGAAAACGCTGGCAGCTAGTTACTAGTTACAAATGCAATTTAAGTTTGAACTCAAAGTTTGAAGCAATATCTGGAATTCGTTCTTATATATAGTCCGGATTCTAAAAAATATGGCAATATATACCGCTATAAAACATTAAATCAAAAATGCGAATTTAATTATTTTTTGTTAATGTTGTGACAAAATATCGTCTGCTGAACCGAAACTTTAATGTTCAGATATAATATCGTCTGCGGGAAATTATCCGAGATGTAAAAATTTTTAATTTTATTATCGTCTGAAACGTTTTTGTAAAAACCATACCTGTTTTTGATTCGATAGATTAGAGATGTTATGCGAGAATATTCTCATCCTCCTGAAAGTAAAATTTCGAGAATAATTGAGAATTTTCTGTTTTCTTATAAATAAATAGAAAAAAGATGGTAATAATTATTTGAAAACGTGTATGTGCTACTAATTTTACTTTCAGGAGAATATTCTCCGAGAATATTCTCGCCTTACATCTCTAGCTACATATACGTTTTCAAAGAGCGGGGGGAAGTCAATTATATTTATCAATATAAATAATTATTACCATCTTTTTTCTATTTATTTATAAGAAAACAGAAAATTCTCGATTAGTCTCGAAACTTTTACTTTCAGGAGGATGAGAATATTCTCGCATAACATCTCTACGATAGATTATTCGAAGTTCTATTCTGTTCGCTAGCAGCTAGTGCTGTAGCAATGTTTTCTTTAAAATAAAGTTTGTTATAACCAATACAGTTATGATTTGCTGAACTCGACTCGGCAATGTGTAATAAACATTAAAGATCTTCATTCTCTATGAATGAGGCATTAAAGAGCATACGACTAATTATTCAACACTTCATAACTCAGCTTCGAAAACAATAACCAGCGTGGCAAAGCAATCTGAACAATCGTAAACCTACACGTTGCAAACGATACCGAGACAGAATTGTAGCCTTCAAAAAACGAAATGAATACTCAACGGAAAATGAAACTGCTAGTATATGTAGAAGTAAACGAGTAAATAAATAAAACCGTTTGCCCCGAGCTGAGACTGTGTCATGGCGGAAGTGGGAACACTAGACCGATTCAGAACCAACTCTCGTGGTTTTTATGAATCATTAATGTGATTATTGTTCATCTCTGACTCGGATAAACAGTTGAGTGTGTCACAGCCTAAATCTGTGCTTCAGGGGTGCATGAATCAGAAAGTTAAATCGCATTTAAATGCATCTTTTGTAATTTGGTGAGAGGATATTTTAGAAGGTAGAGAGTTCTAGAATAACTATGTTTTAAGACAAACCTTCAATGAATCGAAAAGAACAATATATAAATATGGAAATAAATACGCATAATTTTTAGAAGCCGTAAAGTAAGAAATTTTCAACGATGAACTGTAGTTACTTCATAGTTTAAAAATTAAAACAGTATATGAAGCTTAAAAAATTACTTATGTCAGCAGATTCTCTCAAAAGAATGCTACTTAACAGTCATACAAGTTGCGCCCCTAAAGTAGCTGGATACCTTTTTTAATAAGAAAAATACTTTTCACCTTCGAATAAATTTAACTCTTTCAAAATAATCGCCAAAAGAGTCTATATGATTTCCCCACTGTTTCTTCAAGTCGTCGAAACCATGTTTTAGGTGTTGGAACTAATTTTTCGCAAAATAAACATAATATATGAAGTTGAAAAGGATGCCCTGTCTGATTTATCACTTCAGTGCTTTTTCGACTACATTTAAAAACGGTTGCACCACTCTTACACTAGTTTTTTTTTTCTTTTTGAAAATCATGCATCACCGTACATTGTTGAAGTCATCTCTAAAGTTACCAATACCAATTTACCAATTTATAAAAACCAGTTTACCGATTATATTTATAGTTTAAAAACCAGTTTACCAAATATTATACTAGTTTAACAATTTATAAAAAATTTCAACTTCACAATGCTGTGCCATTCCGAAGAAAATATTTTCTTTAACAATGTCTTCTCAGTGAATGAAAATGAATACGGCGCTTTCATATGCAGGCGACTAAATAACCCATCTGAACCGGTTGTAACAAAAATTAGATGTCACTCCTTCGAAATTTTTATTTATTCATTCACTTTATCGTTTGATCTTTTAATTTGTCCGGTTACTTTATGGGCGCATCTTGCAAATACTCAGCTTTGCGTCAGTTTCTATTTTATATTTGTTGAGCTTGACTGTTTCAGCGGCTATGCCAGGGAAGATCTCTCGCTCTAGATACAGTAGATCACATACGTTCCTGCTTTATATAATACTTTCGTTCGTTCTTTAAGTTCTTTTTTTTTCGTTCTTTCATTGTTTACGGAGATTTTCCGAAGCAAGAATATCGCTTATTGACGGATGCAAAACTTTTCTGGCCAATTATTTTCGTTTCCTCGTTTGGTGTATTTTTCGAAAAATTTTAAATATTTTTCTTATGTAAAACGCCTAAGAAACTACGCATCTCAGAATCATGTTGTAGAATCGAAATTGCACAAAATACGATTGAATAAGCAGATGATAACCATATCCTAACTTAAAACAGATGATAAGTAAAACTAAAGAACATACTATGAAAAAGATTCAGATTATGGCTATTCACATTGAAGAAACGTATATGTTAGTAATTACTTTACGAGTTCGATAATGAATATGAAGGAATTTCGACATTATTGCTAATTATTTGATGTATTATGCACGGCATTATATTTTAGCACACAATTTATATTAGTATTTTGTGTTAATAACACAAATATTAAATCTGAATATATATTTTCACAACGGCATTAAAAGTGCTTTCTCTCGGAATAGCAGTCGCTTTAATTTAAATTATACTAAGGTATACTGCTCACATTTAAAACGTTAAAATTAAGATTTCAGCAAATATTCATCCAGCCGACATTGTGCACATCGAACATTATTGTATGATAAAAAAAAATGCATTATTGTTATGATGTTATTAATATAAAGTGTAATGAATGTTCCATATAGTATGTTATATATGCAAATGTATTATGAGATGTGTGAGAATATGATCAGATATGTGAGTGCATTTGCTTTCAATTTTGATTTTTAAAAATTTGTCACTTTGCAACAAAGAAAAACAGTTTATAAATTACTTCATATATTTAAAATTTCAGAATTATAAATAATTTTACATAGTGCTAAATGTACTTGTATTTAAATATTTTTCAAATACATAAGGATACCTTTAGTTTACCTTTAGTTGTGATTTTTACCTTGACAGAACATTTAGTCATGACTCAGAGCCGATTATTTACTAAAATTTAAAAACTTTCAAGTTGGAAAAATATTTTTGAATGAAATTTATTTTTAAAGAATCCCTTATTTCATTTAAATAATTCTGCTTCCCTAAAAGAAAAACATTAAATAATATATATATAAGCTGCAAAAATGGTGTATTAGTATATTTAAGCAAATTTGTATTCTCAATTATGAAACAAAACAGAAATATATAATGATTTTTCATAGCATACTTTATATTTTATGAACATTCATATCTAATGGACGTTCTGTTTTTCAGGAAATGCATTTTGTTAAATGTAAAGATTGATGTTTTGCAGTTTGTCACTAAAATGAAGGACTTAATACAAAAAATATTTAATATTTACTGAGTTATATTGAACATATTTAATTCTGCATTTGTTGTTATTTGTTTTTCATGTAAATAAATATGCCATAGTTAAATTTAAAAAACTTATTAAGTGTACACTTGTCCACCAATGTCATCCATGTCTCAATTATACCTCTGCGGGTGCCAAGCCATTGACGGTCTCTCATCTGAAAGTTGGCTCAAAATTAAACGATCCAAAAAGAGGCAAGTCGGACTTTCACCCACTGGGGCTCGCTTAAATGGAAGCCGCTCCCCCTCACCCCATTACCTGTAAAGGGCTTGACCCGATACAGCGGTTACTTTGGGATAAACAAAAACAATAACAGTTAATTGAAAGTACATACTACTCAAATAATTTGCTTTAACTTTGACTGTTCTGGTATTTATTATATGTTTAAACTATCAGTGAACAATGTTAAACTATCTTCTTGATTACCAGTGTGTATCTTGATTGTTTCTTCCAGTTACATAGAACAACTGCTCATGACAAAGTTTAAGGAAACGCAATTCTAAAAGTTTTTAAAACAGGGCAAGTGTTTTATGCTTGTTGGCTAAGTTAGGTGGGAAAACAAAATTTCTCCACGTATTTCATCTTTCGTTTCCATGGTTACCACAAACCGGGGAGAGAGAAGGAGAAATCGTCATATCTAAGGAAATGAATAGGCGGTATCTTTGCACCAATTCTTAAATGTTTACAGTTCTACTTACAGTGCAGAACCACCTTCAGGGATGCTTGCTATCAGAGCCACTGCAAGGCCATATCATCAATGAGCCGAAATCAAGGAGAGTCGTGAATGTTCACTAATGTCTTCATAGTACTTATCGGAGTTATAGGGCGTTTCCGCACGTCATCTTCTTTAAGCAAATATTAGAACATAATCTAACAGAAAAAGTGTGACAACAATATGAACAATATATGCTTTATGGTCCAAAATCATTGAACAACTTATTTTAATGCAACGGAAAAGGGAATGAAGTTCTCGCCACCATACATGAAACCACCGTTGTGATTCATGATTCCGAAATGCGAGTACCATTCCATTGTGGTATCGGGAATTCAATGCGGTGAATGTAAATGAACAGATTGACTGAAATTCTTCTGGGAAGTAAGAGCAACTCGCCGCCAAAAAAGCCAAGAAAACACCCGAAATTTAAGAGGAGGCAGGAAGTGGTGCAGCAAGGTCAAGCAGCGGCATGCACGACATTTATTTACTCCTAAAAGGAAGTTGCCGACCTTGGTGCAGGGAGGAATGCAGCCACCTGAAGATCGCACGCGCCTGCTCGTCTTCCATCCTTAGCCAACGGTGGGCGCGGTCCACGTTTTTCAGCTACGTACAATGTATACGTTTGTGTTTACGTTGGTATCGTCACATAAACGCGTTGGTTGTTCGAAATACCGCTGCCGAGTATTACGCAATCCAGGAGACAATCACAAATGCATAAACGATAGCTCTAGTGGTGTTTAGATATTCGATCGGTGTTTAGTTTAACGCTACAGGTGTTTCGAAGTAGATTTTAACAACTCGAGTTAAATGTTGTCTCTATTTGCAAGTTTCAGGCAAAAAAAACACATTTAAAACGATTTTTTTTAAATTAACATTTATTAGTGACCTGCACGGGCCTGAAATTTGAGGCCCGGCCCGGCCCGTCAACAATATTTTTTTTAAAAGAGAGGCCCGTACCCGGCCCGTGCAGGTCTCTAACATTTATACGATTTTTTCCACATTTAAACGATTTCATTTTGTTTTCCGGAAGTGCATGTATACTTGTGCACAATGTTAGACGCCATAGAATAACGGTGATCAATTTGTCGTAAAGATGCATCAAATCTTGACGTCTGTGAGAAGGCAAGAGCGCGTAGTTACGAGAGGGGTCTAGGGCAGTGTTTCCCAACCTTTTTTGTGCCATGCCCCACCAAAGCCTTTCTAAAATTATTATGCCCCCCTATGTAACCCTTATGCCCCCCTTCCATTTGAAACATTTTTCAGGAAAATTATGCTTTTAAAATAAATAAAAATAAAATCAAATACTTACCAATTATATCTATACAATGTATATATATTTTAAATCAATGAGACATTTACAACATACATTTACAACAACCTATTTCAAATTAACACCAACTGAATGCTGCGAAACACTACAGAAGTCAAGCTAAGCTATTACGACGCCAAAGACCCAGTTGATAGTTTGGTCTCATCAAATGAATTTATAATATTTATTGGCTGCGATTATTTAAGACTTTACGTTTTTCTTTCAATTTTGGCACCGAAATCTAGCATTGCTTTTAAATGGCCAGGAGCAAAAGGGTTAAACTCGTGTCGAGTCCATTTTCGAATTGCCCCCCTTTACAATGAAATTGCCCCCCTGTGGGACGTGGGCCCCACGTTGGGAAACATGGGTCTAGAGTAAAAAAGTGGTATAATTGATACTTATTTTAGGCTATTTTTTTATTTATTCATCTTAGTAACAGTATAGTATTGCTTTAAGTACAATAAAATACTTTTTTTGGTGCTAAATTATAGTTTTTTTTCTGCATGTACCACATTTTACTTTGTTTTTCGGGTTATCCGCGATGGTCCTGCCACCCAATCCCGCAGATAATCGGTGCTCTACTGTACCATATTTCACGATAATACCTGCGAATTTATTTTATTTTATTGTTTTACACGTTAAACACATTTATAAAATAGATTTAACACATAATTTTCAAGTACTAAAATAATTAAAAAATTGAAATGAATATTCGTTGAAAAATTTAAATCCCTACATGGTGGAAAACACCCCATTGTGTCAATAATAAGGTTATTTTTCTTTTGATGAAATAACAAGATTACAAGCCCAGCCCGTTAGCAAAAGATTTATTAAAAAAGAGACTCGTACCTGGCCTAGAGACCTGCACGGGTCTCTAGCCCGGGCCACCCCGTGAAAGCCCGGGCCGGGTACGGGCTTTTTTTTTTTTTATATAAATTTACTGTTGACGGGCCGGGCCTGGCTTGTAATCTTGTTGGACCAAAAATAAAATGACATCATTGATATTGTTGCGTAATTTTTTTCCCCATATGGAGATTTATATTTTTTCATGAATATTCACTTCATTTGTTTTATATCATTTTCGTGCCTGAGAATAATGTGTTGAATGTATTTATAAAAATGTATTTAATGTATAAAGAAAAAAATTAAATCGGTATGTATTTTCATGAAATATGGCATTTTGCTTTTTTTTATGGAAACATGTGAAACTTTTGCTGTGATTTTCCCTTTAGCTTTTAATTAACAAATGAAATTTCTTTCATTTTTTTACTTTACGAATTAATATCTAATTTAAAAAAGGACTTTTCAGAATATATTATATATCAGAGTTAAAAATTGAATTAATAACATTCATTTTTTATTAATTCCAGATTTATTGACATAAATAAATTGTTGTTATTTTGAATATTAGTAACAGTTTCATGTAATAATAATAATAAATAGTTTCTATTTACATAAAATGCCTGAAAAATATTTATTTTTAGATGTATTTAGTCGCATTTACGTTGCATACAGTTTAATTAAAATTTTGAAGTTGTACTCCGTAATTACGGGCCACGAGCCCGTACGGGCCGGGCCGGGCCGGGCCGCCCGTGAGATTTGCTGTGTGTTACGGGCCCGGGCCGGGCCTACAAATTGAAAATCGATCGGGATCGGGACGGGCCGGGCCTCAAATTTCAGGCCCGTGCAGGTCTCTATGCTGAAAATAAGTGCAACATCCGGGAGATACGATGAAATATCCAATTCCCAACTAGTTCAGGAGGCTTTCTCGGCATGTGTTGTCGTACACTGCAAATGCAAATGTCTTTAAATCAGACAGAAAAGCATCTGAAACAGGTAGCACTATTTTCACACGCGAAAATGTATCTGAATTTTGTCAGACGTTTTCATCAGACAAAGATTCAAATGCTTCATGCTTCATAGATTGAAACGTTGAAAAGACATGATTTTCTATGTGGAATCATTTAAACATACTAATATTTTTGAATTTTTGGGATTCTCAAACATTACTATAGCGTCTATTATCATTTTGCCTTTAGTTGGTTAATTTACTCAGCAAGTATACGTGAGAAACATCCCTCAATTTTTTTTTTTTTTATTTCAGTTCATTTAATCATAGATTTCTTGACACCATCTGGTTTCATGAATATAATTATTAATTTTCAAATAAATTTGAAAGATATATACAATATTTTCTGACTAATTTAAAAAATATTATTCTTTCGAAATATTTAAAGAAGCATTGTATATATTACAACCCATAATCCCATAATGCTGTGGAAATATTTTAACATATCCTTTTCTCCGGAGGCTGCTTCCGAACGCTTGATCTGTGGTACGGAAAGCGAGAACAGAACGACCAGGCTACAAATGACTTACGTATACGTCACTAAATAATATACAGTAAAACTCGCTTAAAACGCTCTTCAAGGGACTAGCTCAAAAGAGCGTCTTAAGAGGGAAAGCGTATTATGAGTAAACTGTTATAAAGGAAACAAGCGCTAAATGCTCAAAATTATGTGTAAATATGTATTGAACATCATTTAGAAACACATACAATTCTCAAAACATATACAACATAACATATACAAAACATGCACACAAACAATTCCCAAAACATATACAACATAACCA
>Ga0115856_100386_pt1 | contig 16396 bp, 12 predicted proteins | sample InSIn4gowninarea_FD_83870 | JGI IMG/M metagenome (GOLD analysis project Ga0115856, IMG submission 83870)
ATAAATATTTTCCATGTATATATGAATTTGTGCATAAATGAAGACAAGAGTGTATGTTGTTGCAGGAGCTTCTAATTTGTAGGGAGACCTCATCTCATTTTCCTCATCGAAGCCTTACCCATCACTGAGATTCCCCAAATTCCTCATTTTCGCACAAACCCTAGTTTCTTGTTACAACCTGGCAGTTTTCTAGGTTGGGCCTGTGTTTTTCCTTTTTGGACCCCTTCCCCTCACTCAATTTTAGAGATTCAACTTTCCCCTATTTCCTAACATCCCTCCCTACTTCCAAAAATTCCCTCAATAATTTATAAGCTCCCTATCCCCTTCATTTCGCTTCATTTCGACAAATCTCTTGTTCCACACATCAGGGTAGGTTTCACTCAAATGATGTTTCTAAGAAAGGAAAGACGAATTTGGAAAAACTAAGAGAGGTTTTTTCCACAATAGGCTAAGGAAGAAAAAAATCCTTCACTTTTTACACAGGTGTCATGGTTTTAGAGAAATGTCAAAACTACAATTGTCTCGGGAGAATTGATGCACCTCTGAAGTGGCCTTGGTAAAATCAAGTTTTATCCTAGCTCAGTTGGCCAAATTACTTGCTTGATGAGTGACATGATAACTAGACACAAATAGATTTCCAATGAGATATCATGAGCTCAATTTGGGGTTGAGGAAGGCATTCAAAGGTTGACTGCAACAGCACTCTTCCTTCAGGCAGCCTCATTTGGCACATTTTGACCAGTCTTGGGAGATTTGATTTTTGACAGGGAAAGTGAACTGAAAATTAAAAAATTCTAGTTGGGTTGGAAAGAAGACTCAATGGCCTTTCCAATGAGCTATCCCGCTCCCAATTTGGACACAACAAAGGCCTCCAAAAGTCTTCCGGAAAAGGCACGACACACAGGTGGAGGAGCGCGACGCACATGGAGAGCACGGTGCACTCGGAGAAAATGCCCAGTGTTAATTTGAATGGGTGCAGAGCACATGGAGAGCACTACGCATTGGGTTCTTAGCACGGCACATATAGTCTCAAGCCTAAAAATTGCTGGAAACGTCACCAAATTGCTCATACTTTGTGTAGATTTGCTAGGGTCCAAGCCTACATCAGTAGAATAGGGATCACCATCACAACATAAGGCACCTTTGCAAGATGAGGAGCAATTCCATCTCTACATTGATATAGTAAACTTGAATGTTAATGAATAGCATAAGATAGTATATTAGGTCATCATGGAGAAAGATGTTAAGATCAAAGAGCTTAGGGACAATTTTTCTAAGGCCAATTTAATGGTTTGATTCCTAGAGCATGATAATAAGCAATTGAAGGTAAATCAACTACTCTTGAATAAGCATAAGGTTGATGTTAGCAAAGAAGATGTAAAGGGAAAATAATTAGTTGACATAGATGATTTAGATGATCATCAAGAGCAAGTGACAAGGAAGAGTCCAAAGACTAGAGGACTCAAAAGGGAACTTCAACAACAAAGGGAGCAGATGTCTTCAGTTGACCTAATTGCAGGAGAAATCAATTAAAATAGGGAGTTTTGGCTTGACAAAGTAAATTTTGATTTAAACGATCTTCTTAAGAGGGCCAAAGTGACAACAAATTTCAAATACACATGGCTACTCATTGCTACACAAGGAATCAATTCTCCAAATTCAAAATCAAGCAGTTGAAGAAAATACTCCAGGAAACCCTATTCAGGCAAAAAGAGAAGGTTAAGTTGGATTTGCTTGCTGATGCTTCCCTCAGAGCAATACAGGACAAGGAAAAGAAGCATATGCATGACAATGGGCCATTAGGTGAACAGGAGACTGATTTCATCCTCATTCAGGATGATGATGCAGATGTGGAGAGCGCCCGACTTAGGATGACTATTCAGGAGCATAACACAAAGACTCAAGACTTGTCACTCAATGTGGAGAGGGCGAAATGGATCATAAAGTATTTGGAGCAGAGAAACAAGCACCTTAAGGACTAGCATGACATCATGGAGTTGCAAAACATTCGTGAGAATCGACAAGCTACCCAACAAAGGAGGATCGAGCTCACTACCTTGGAGCAAGAAATCAACAATGACCGTGAGTCCTGGCTAGAGCAAATCAACATCCACCTGGAGAGACTACTGGAGAAGGCTGAAAGGGGCAAAACCATACTAAGGAGGATGGCTTTCCATTACAGGGCACGAAACATGAGTGCAAAGGCCCGAATAAACAGTTTGAAGGCGAAATTGAGGAAAGCAACAAGGAAGGAAAAAGAGGCAAAAGAGAAAGATCGGCTTCAAATATTGGCTAAGGATTCTGTGGCACATCATAGCACCCCATAGAGAACCTCTAGCCCAAATTTCAAGAAATTTGGGGAATTTTTGGTCACATGACAAATTTTTGGGAAAAGCACAGGTTTTTTCTCCCTGTGTGTTGCACCACTGGCGCGACGCTAAAAATCGGGAGCTCCAAATGAAGAATGGTTTGCCTTTTTGGTTTCAGCATGGAAAATCACGACTATTGGTGCTCAAAAAAGAAATTTGGGCAAGATCTGAGTCTCCAGGAGGTCAAAAACACCCAAAAAATGACCTCTTTGCCCCTATTTTGACACACAAGAAGCAGTCTTGGGAGAATGAAGATTTGGAGGGGAAAATGAGCACCAAATTCAAAAATTCCAGTTGCGTTAGAAAGTAGACAAGATAGGCTTTCCAAGAAGCTCACTTGGGCACATTTTGGACACCTGTAAGTGCCCCAAAAGAGGCCCCAAAGTAGCATAGTGCACAGAGAAAATGGCGCGACGTGCAGAGGAAAAATTGCCAAATTTGCTTCTGTTTCGTGAAATTTCAATTCGCGACTTCTCCAAGTGGGCCCGCTCATCTACACTTCGGTTTTTTGGCACTAAAGGCAGAATTTAAAGTATTTTTTCTCCAGATTGGCTTCTATCCAAGTGGCGAAGGAAGGTGATGGGTCACCCAAGCCATTTGTCATGTTTGTAACAATGCACCTAGCTAATGGTTGGCTCTTCATATCCATTTTGTAATGATTCGAGTAACTCCCCAACCCTTGGGTGTTCTATTTATTCATAGCACATTCTATATATTGTATGCAAGCTATTTGCAAAGGATTGGTTGGCATGTAACTTATGGGAGACTGTGGGAAAGAAACTCTGTTTCTTCACTGTATATTTTGACAGAGAATTAATGAAAGGCAGCGCTCTATTTCATGAGATTCTTGTGTTTGTGAGTGTAGCAAATGTGTCTCTTATGTTTTCATATGTATTTTTTATGTTTCATAATTCAATTCATGTTCATTTCCAGTGAAATTTTCTGAGTGACATTATGTAGAATTCAATTTTATTGCTTTGCCTGTGGGAAAATTTCATGTTTCTTCTTCTGTTGAAAAGGATTCATGTAACTATGTCATTTTCACTTTCTTCAGCAATCTTTTCATTCCGTGTTATCTCAAAATAAAATTTATACACTTTCCACCTGCCTTGCCTCACAGAATAATCTGTGCCTTTGTATTAAATTCTCTGTTCTTTGCTGACCATTGGTCCCATACCATCCCAGAATCTTGGTCATTCATGAAAATTGTTTCCCGAATCCCTATTCACTTACTAGCCTAAGGTAAATATTTCATTGTAAGTCATATCAGACCATTTTTGATTATCTATTTGCTAAGTGTGACTCGGAGAGAGCCCCCTCCTGTTCTGGTAGGGCTAGCTACCAGACTGAGCATGGTTTATGGTTACCCTAATTTTTGCCTTCCTTCAGCCTAGGGCAGATTTAGGTGCTAAGAACCCTAACATAGGTAAAGATTTATTTTGAATACTAGTCTCCAATCCTTTCCATAAAATCCATAGCTAGGTTAGACATACTAGGAGGTTTCTTAATAAATAGGGCTTCATGAAAAGGAATGATGACATTGTGACAGGTTGAATAAAAATGTTCAAAATAATTATCTTCCCGAAGTTAACTATGGTAAATATGCATTGAAATAGGCTCTGCAGGTTTCCATTGCCAGTCTATTGTTGGAGAGGTTGTGGAACAAAATATGACATCCATAATATATGTAGACAAGTAGAATGGAGGATTGCAAGTGGACAGCTTATCTTTTCCAAACGTGATGAAATGTTGAGGAATATTACCCAATAATATGTCAGCCCAATTAAATAAATAACCCTCAACAAATCTTCAAATGATGGGAACTCAATCAAGGAGAAAATTATTAACATTCTTAAAGCCAAGTAATCTACACAACATGGAAGTGAGATAACAAAAAGGGGAATAGAGTGAGGCAATGGGACAATCACTAGATTTCTCTTCCTTGTGCTTACTAGGATCTCTTCTCCAGTATTTTATCAAAGGAAGAGTCCTATCATAATGTGTGCAATCCTTTTGCATAAAACTAACAACAAAGGTAGGTTCATACTTTAATAGAAAGTTGGGAAATTTGTACATACCTTGTAAGTCCTCAGTCATGAATGAGCCAACTATCATACCTCGAGAGTTAATAATTTTCCGCCTAGATTTGTGAATATGATCAACAACCCATCTTATCAAATCAGTGTATGACATAATTTTGGTCCTAACAGAAACTACGCGTAATCTAGACCTTGTGATGAGCATGAGTATTGCAGCAAGAATGTTGAAACTCTTGGGGCTACCAACTTTACTTCATCAACCCGGGGTTCGTACAAACTTGGAGGTGACAATGTTGTATACATAATAGATGTAATGATCTACTCTTGTCACTTTTCAACTGGGGTGATGGACCACTAGGGTTTCTCAAACCAGTCTCCTATTGACTGGAAGAAGGCTGACTACCAAATGGAGAAAGGAAATTTGTCCTTAATGAAAGAAAAGAAATGTTTCCTACTTCAAGGAATGAAATATTGAATTGAAAATGCTTATAAAGTGACATGAAATCATCTAGCTACTCATTTACACATTTTTCTTGCAAAAGAAACCTAGCTTAACCTTGTTTATAACATGTGATGATCTAAAATAATTGAGAATGGAATATGATCTAGGAAGTATTATAACTTCTACATGCATGTGCTAATTTAGAAATTGTAGAAAAATCCCTTTTTTTGATGTTTTAATTTTATGAATACAAATGTTAATTTTCACTTGTTCTCTATCAGGGGAGACATTTATGGAGGAAGAGGTATGGATTGGTCTCAAGGGTATGGAAATCAAGTGGAGGCCTAATCTAAGCTCAGATGATAATTTTTCTAAATTCAGGCTTAAAACAGGTTGTTATAGGGTATCTTGTAGTACTACTATACGATGTCCTAGTTCTACTACAGGATGCCCTATTTTACTACAAGAAACAGGCCAAAAACTTAGGAGATAGTACGGAAGTTAGAATGAAGTGTGGGAAAGGTACATGATGGGGGAATAAGGCATGGAGGAGGTGAACACTATCCAAGGCTCAGTCAGATGCTTAAATATGGTTGGATTTGCTCAATGGAAATGGAAAGTTTTCTTACAAACCACTTAGATTTCAGATTTAGGTTTTAGTGGACTTTGGAAACATGGGTGGGTAAGGCTTCGATGAGGAAAATGAGATGAGGTCTCCCTACAAATTAGAAGCTCCTGCAACAACATACACTCTTGTCTTCATTTATGCACAAATTCATATATTCATGGAAAATATTTATTAAATGGAAGAAAAGAGAGTTATTACTATCTAGTGGCTAAGTTCATGAATGGAAGTGCTTTGAAACCAATGAAAAACTTAAGAGATCAAAAATGACAATTGAAAATCATCCTAAGAAACTCAAAGAAAATTATCTATTCATCAAGAAACCTTAGATTATGCAATAAAGAAAGAAATATGTTTTTGGGATGTTTGAATGGAACCCTCAAGTCATGATCCCATAAGGGAGATGAGGTGAAATCCACTTATCACAAGATTTTCTAGAGTGATGTCACTATGATACCTCTAATATAACTATCCACAAACGGAAGCAAACTAATTAATCATCCAAATACTTGCAAATTAACAAAACCAAAGTCACTCCAGCAGCTAACTATGAATGTAATTTAAGCATACATGTATACGAAGATGAACCTATGTTGCTAGGGTTGGGCCCTAACCCAAGAGCTTCAACCCTCTGAGTCAAATCAGTTTTGGATCAAGGGAATGCTTCTCATTTTCAATAGAATATCAAAAATACACAAGAGTCATCAGTCACAATGTCTTAGCTCGAAAATGCCTCTTGGCTACAACAAAAAAAGTCAAATATTAATGAGGCTCTAGGCACTCTTATTTACACAACTGAAGTTACCAACAACTTCCTTAAACTTAGGGAGGCTTGGCTCCCAAACTTGAGATCAACTAGTCTTCAACTATCACTTTCTTAGCTTCCAATGATCCTAATGGCTCGGCTACTTGTGACTCTGTGTTATGAAACCAGCTCAAAAAAAGATAGAAAAGATAAATCCACGCCTTAGAATTCAGCCTCTTCGAGGGGGCGACCTCCTCTACATTACATAGATGAACAATTCTTGGATGATACAAATGAAAAGACCTCCTTTCTATATATAGGAGTCTAAGGGGTAATAACATTATCAGAGCCAACATAACAATAATAATGTAAGGGCATAATAATAACAATAGTGGGCTTCTATGTGGCACAATAGTAACAATATGGGCACTACATGGGTACATCATATAATAAGTGGGTTGTACTAATAACAATAAGGGGTTACACTAGTAGTATAGGGGCCTAACATGCCCCTCTCCTTCAAAAAGCGTTGTCCTCAACGCTTCAGTAGTTCTTGATGCTTATGTATAAAATTCTTGTCCTCCCATGTGGAATCTTCAGCGGGTAAGTTCTTCCACTTGATGAGATACTCTGAAAATCAATTTCGTAGCTGTCGGTTTCTTGTTTCTGTGATTGCTCCAGGTTCCAATATGATTTTTCCTTCCTCTTCAATTTCTGGCAATATTGTTTGAATTGGGATCTTTTGCAACTTTTGAATAAGTGGCGCTGTCCGGTTCTTGTTTCTGTGACTACTCCAGGTTCCAATATGATTTTTCCTTCCTCTTCAATTTCTGGAAATATTGTTTGAATTGGGATCTTTTGCAACTTTTGAATAAGTGGCCATACTTCTTCATCCTTCTTCCATTCATCCCTTGCTTTGTTTTTCCAATTTGGTTGGATAATAGAAATAGCACAAAAAAATGCTTCCACATCCTCATCCATGAAGAGTCTTCCCATTCGGTAAGGTCGCCATTTTTTAGGTGTGTGTAGTATTGCCAACATTTCCTTCTCATTAATAACTTTCCTGAGATGTAGCAGTAAAAATACCCAATCACCTACATCAAAACATTTTCCACTACGATGTTGATCTACTTGTTGTTTCGTTTGAATGTGCACCGAAGTGGAGTTATCCTTTAAAAGTTGGAGAACTTGTTGTTGATTCTTGATGTGATCTTTCACTACTTGAACCTGTTTCTTCTTGATATGTCCTTCTATCTCTAGAGTTTGAGGAATGGTAATTTCTTCCAATCCTTTACAAGATATGGTCGGATTCATTTCTTGATGCTTGATGTGATCTTTCACTTCTTGAACATTTTTCTTCTTGATATGTCCTTCTATCTTGATAGTTTGAGGAGTGGTAATTTCGAACAATGAATTACAAGATATGGTTGGATTCATTTCTTCTTTCTCGATGTGATCTTTAACTTCTTGCACCTTTTTCTTCTTGATATGTCCTTCTATCTTGAGAGTTTGAGGAGTGGTAATTCTTGCCAATGCTTTACAAGATATGGCCTGATTCATTTCTTCTTTCTTTGCGGTGGGGTCCTAGAATATATCTTCTTCTTTTGATGTTTCTTGATCCTTTTCTTCCTCCTCTTCATATTCTATGTAAAATAATTTCTTCTCAGCACACTTATGACCTTTAGTGCATTTGCTATCACAATTGTAACAAAGCCATTTTTCTCTTTTTTCTTCCAATTGTTGTGGTGTAACTCTTGTAGGTTGTGGAAGGCTAGGAGAAACAACACTTCCATCTTTATAGTTGTGAGGGGTACGCTTCCTGGTTTCCATAATTTTGCTTTCCACTATGTCACAAAGCCCTTTTACTCTTTCCAATTGTTGTGGTGTTGCTCTAAAGAAGGTGTTGCACTTTGTATCCTCATAATGTGCTATCATTTCCTCTGTGAAAATTGACCACGTAACAAGTTGTTTACGAGAACAAAGCCCTTCGTACCATAAAAATTGATTTGGTTCTAAATATGAAGATGCAATACATACCTTTTGTAACAGTTTTACACCATGTAGATCAAAATATTGCTCCATCTGAAGTATCCAATTTACCGGATCCTTGCCATCAAACTTCCTCATCTTGCTTTTTCTTGATTTTAGGAGCTCGTCCTTGAAACGACTGTAACTCTGTACTTTCAGATCTTTAAGTTCTGTAATTGCAACTTGTAGTAGCCTTCTGTGTCCTCTTTCCAATGCCACAAGTCTGACCCAAATTGGTTTCTCCAAGGAAGAGTTATGCGAAATCTCCCACAATGACTTGATTATAGACTAGTTTAGTAGAGCAAACTTGTACAACGTGCCACGAGTCATTTTTTCGACCTATGGATCTAAAAATTGCATACAAGAAACTACAGTCCGTCATCTTTTTGTACCTTCTTACAAAATTTCAATCCGATCCACAGAGAGAAAGTTATGACGATTTTCCCTAGGTCACCTGTTTGGAATGTAATTTAGGAGTCTGCAAAAAGACCAAATTCCTCAGATCATATCTCCGCAAATATAGCACGAAAAGCTCTGAAATTCGGATCCAAGGTGCAACGCGATTTCTTCTCAAATGGGTTTTTCTTTCGATTTCTGAAACGTCACAGAAAAAAGTTATAGTGAAAATTCCACGATGACCTGTTTGGAGCAGCGAAACCCTAGAATCCAAAGCTCTGATACCAAATGTTATGAAACCAGCTCAAGAAAAGATAGAAAAGATAAATCCACATCCACGCCTTAGAATTCAGCCTCTTCGAGGGGGAAACCTCCTTTACATTACATAAATAAACAATTCTTGGATGATACAAATGAAGAGACCTCCTTTCTATATATAGGAGTCTAAGGGGTAATAACATTATCAGAGCCGACATAACAATAATAATGTAAGGGCATAATAATAACAATAGTGGGCTTCTATGTGGCACAATAGTAATAATATGGGCATTACATGGGTACATCATATAATAAGTGGGTTGTACTAATAACAATAAGGGGTTACACTAGCAGTATAGGGGCCTAACACTCTGAGTTGATGAGATGTGGTGGAGGAATATTTGAGTGAGTGAGGAGTTAAGGAGGGAGATCCAATCTCCTTAAATTCCTTTTTCTTGTCTACTTTGAGTTCTTGCACTTTAATTAGCCAAAATTTGCTCCAAAACCTGTAACCAATGCACATTATACCACAAAACATGACATCTCATATTTACCCTTCTCATTAATAAAAATATAACAAAACATGTAAATAAATGTGAGAAAATTTGATTTTAATAAGCTAGAGAGTGGCATTAAGGTCCATATAATTTACCCATTGATAAGCCTCATCACCTTGCTACATACACTAACATGTATTCTTGTTTATCACTTTTTTTGGAACTATCACACATATTTCTTCCTCTGAAGCACCCTGTAATTCTTCCTCCAGCATATTATCAATTGCATCCCAAGTTGACACTCCTATGTCCTGAGTTATCACTATATCCAAGTATGGGAAGGTTTTAGGAATTTTTTCGTTTGTTTTCTCCATAATTGGTTCAACGGGCTTAGGTGAAGGTGACATCTTCCTTCCATGATTGGCACTTTCACAAACTATAGAGAATTATTTATCTACACTAGTTTGGTGGTACTTGTAGAGCTTTCTTGTTGTACATTAGAAAACAAGAAAATAGAAAATTACTTCAAGCTTTGAAAACTTAACCAAAACGCGTGAACATAAATAACTAAAAAGTGCAGTAAATGTGAGTTATGGACAAATGTAATGTAATTAAAACCATAAGTGTGACTTTCAAATAGGAAACTTATAACAAGTACCATATGATATTTCTTGGTTTCGTGCACTAATAAGCAATCACAGTGGTATGTGGAGTGACATGGATCCAACATCACCTTAGAAGAAAGATTCTCACAAGAAACTCACAAAGGTGTTTGTGAATAACATCCAAGGTTATATTATCCGAGATGATCTAGAGAGTGGTAGTTGATTGGGACCATGTGAGCTAATCAAGGGTTAGTAATTTACCTTAGGGCTAAGTTTTTATCGGATAAAATCTCCTTGGAGGAAACTCAAACAAGGATCTTAGATAATGTCCCAAGGAATTACTTCCGAGATGGGGGAGTCTTTCGTTAAGTGTAGTGAATAGAGTTTTCTCGGAGAAAACCTCCTTTGAGAAAACTCCTAGGTAAGATCATGAATAATCTCCAAGGTGAGAATTGTTAGGGAAGTATTATGGAGGGCCATTCTCGGTGAAAACCTTCCTTGGGGAAAATGAGTGAGGATGCCTTGTGAGAAATTTTCGAAGTTTTTCTTGAAAGAAAACATAAATATGTGTCATGATTTAAGTTTTTGGCCTAATCATTGATGAATGGATGGCACTCAACTACAGTGGTTCTAGCCCTTTGGTCTTATTAATATATTTATTTTTATTTAAAAATAAATCACTGGGTTGAAAATTATTAATAGACAATGTAAAATTTAAATGTTTTTTAGAGTTTCTTAAATGGATATTAAAAACAAATTTAGACTTAAAATTTTAGAAGGGTTCCCATTTTTTATTATGATATGAACAAAAATGGGGGTTGTTATTTGCCACAACATATTCCAACAAATGTTCATCACATATTTTGTTCACCCTTTTGTCTAATACCTATATTTCTAAATTATAATATTCAATATAACCTAAACCTTTAATTCTTGTCAATTGACTGAAGTTTTCTTGTTCCCAAACATTCCCATGTTGTGCTTCTAATTCTCTTGTAAATATATCCCTCACATAATGATAAGATGGGGATTCCCTTTAATTACCCATTGATACCATTAATAGGATTTCATCTCAAGGTTCAAAGTTGCTATGTGAATCATTTGCTTATCATCCATAATATTATGAAAATCAAAATATTTCTCTATTTGGTTCACCTAGGAAAATACCTTTGTTGTATCAAACTTCTTTAATTCCACCTTGGGACAGTTTACTTCTTTTGGAAACCATCCATAAGTAACTCAAATGTTCGAATTAAATCCCCTTAGAAAATTGTTATTATTAGAAACTTGTTCAACATGATAATACCTTTATTTTCATGAGACCCTTCAATGAGAGTGTCAATTTTAGGAATCCTCCCCTTTAAGGTTTCCATAATCTTATGTTCCACCTGTTCCATCTTTCTTTCCAACTAATATTTATTTTCATTCATCTTATATTCCATCTTTCATTCTATCCCATTTTGAGAATCAATCAAATCCCCATTTTTCATTTCCCTATCATTTAATTCGTTAATTTGAATTTTCAAGTTGGATAGATAATTTTGTATCTCTTCATATTCTGCATAAGTCATGAAGGAGATTTCTAGGGGTTTAACTAGTGAAGTCAATTTTGGATCTTTTTTTGGAGTAATGGGAAAGAGTTGATGGTTGTAAGGACAAGGGAATGTCAGGAGTTATAACCCTTTGATATATGTTTAAGATCCAATAATCATACTCGACCTAATATCTCATGGCAATAAATGAGGAAACACAAATGTTCCCTTAGCCATATTACCCTATTACCTAGTTACCAAGGAGTGCTCTCCCCAATTTTTGTTCTTGGTGTAGTATAGAAACAAGATGCGTCAAATAGTTTATCTAGAGTTTGTTTTAGGTATGTCTTGGGGAGATCTTATTAGGAAAAACGTATGTGGAAGTGAAATTCTATAAACAAAGTATTGTATGATGTAGTATTACTCGAAGGGGCACCAAAAAGAGTTACAAGTGTTTCAAACAAGGTTAAACCATGTGTAGCTCCTACATATATTCTTCTCCAAATATAGTTTACTAACTAACCATATATTTTGTGTTATCTAAAGGTATCAAAATAATCTATACTTTTTTTCCCAACAAAATCTCTTAAAATAACCTAGAATTCTCAAATAAATATATCATAAATTATATGGAGTCACGATCCAAAGTATATTATACATTTCTATTAGGTAGTGAAGGTCCCGCGTAAAAGTTTTGGTGATTATAGCCTATAAATTAGGATGAAAATATTGTAAAACTCCGAAATGTGCAGAGCGCAGAATGTAGTAGATCAAGTCAAAGGGTTGTCCGCCCAAGAAATAATATAGAATAATAGGAAGTAAATCAGCTTGCCCATGGTCCGTGGACCATGGGAATGTATAAATAGAGTGAGGCTCCAAGGGTAGAAGGTAGCTTTTGGCATGTACTTTTGGATCTAGAATGCAATGGGTTTTTGAATAATGAAGTCTTAAAGCGTCTGTAAGTCTGAGTCAAGGGTGTTGGTAGGTAGATAGAGGCTCTGCAGCTATGTGTGCAGAGCCCTAGTAGAGTCTTCAGCTGTGTGCACGGACCCCTGCAGCTAAGTGTGCAGGGCAGATCTGGATGTATTGGTGGAAGAATTGAATAAAGATAAGTTGATTCTGAAATTCTGTGTTAAATCTGAATTATTATGGATCTGGCTAATTTATGGTTTATATAATTGTTTGATCTGTGCGTGTATGCTTATGGTATGAGTTTATGCAAATCTATATGGGTGCGCGAACTGGATATTTCTATTAAATGTTTGCTCAAATACCATAAAAAGTAGATCTAATCTGTGACATCGCATTAATAAGAACTAAGGATTTTCCTGGGTCCAGATCTATGCAGAGCAAAGTGGCACGAAGTCACAGAATGGTGTGCGAGCTTTCCAAACCACATCAAGACATCCCAAGGGTGCAGAAACCTGGCTCCAACACCCTCCCCTGCTACCTCGGGTGAGACCTCAGTTTGCACTCCGCGGGCTGTTGCCGAAAGGGTCAGTAGCTGCGGCATTTGTTTGGCTAAATAACTCTTCTGAACCTGGGTTAGGCCCCTATAAGCCAACAATTTCATTCACTACATATCCTTAGGATTGTGAAGATTTTAGAGTCTGAAGGCTCTTTTAGGACTTGTTTCAGAATTAGTCACAAACCTTAACTTTATAGGCTATATATATGAAAGTACAATGAATCAAAACTAAAAATTTTAATCTCATATACATCATTATCTCTCCTTTGTCTTCTCAAATTTTTGTTATTTAAAATTCCTAGAAAAAAGTTATAGTAAAAAATGCCATGATGTCTTCATTAAAGGAGAATAATCATAGAGTCATAGCTCTAATACCAATTGTTCTAAACCATGCACCTTGAAAATGATAATAATTCAATGAATACAATTTGATTCACAAGGGAAACCTACTTTTACAATGGATTCAATACAAGTGACAATATGAGAGATCCTAAGACTAGGTGACACTCTTTTGTGTGTGTGTGTATATATATATATATATCTATGAGGCAATGGGTACAATTATAATGAAATGGTACGATAAAAGTTTTTAACCTAGATAATAATATAGTAATAAAAACTTATTAAGGCCTTAATATAGGGACAAAGGTCCTGGAAAAAACAAAAAAAAATCCACACATGAGAGCTAACACTATGAAAATGGGACATAAAAATTATAGTGGAGAAAACATCGATAAGGTAAAGGTCTACTCCATTGTTAAAAAATTGTAATCATATTCAAAAATCCCTTTATACAAAATAGCTATGAAACTTGGGGTCATAATGTAACGAATGGAAAATAATAGTGACGAGGTTTCAAGTTCAAAGACATGATAATAAGTCTAACTTTAGTGCATATCGACCTAAAGGCAAACGGAAACGGATATAGTAAGAGAGGTGATGGATTCTATTAATCTATTGCAAGGTTGAAGGAAGGATTATGTTAATGCCCATAAAATGGAGACTAAATGTGGTAGTAATACAGGGCATGTGGCATTATCTTTTTCCAAGGATACGGTTGTTCAACCTTCTTAGATTTGTGATCATGTTCTCTATTCCACTAAATTTTATCTCCATCGAAGTAATTTTTCCATTGAATGATACGAGTAGTTCTTAAACATTTGGCATAGCCTCCACTACGGTTGTAGCTTATTGATTTGGAATTCAAGGATGTATACAATTTTTTTGTTGTAATGGATGTCCAATATACAAATCCTAATTGATGAAAAAATATTTCAAGATATATTGGGTTCCCACTTATTACTATTCCATATATTTTAGTTCAATTTAGGCTATAGATTCATGTCTTAGTAATTAGAAATTGCTTTTTTTAATGAAAAATCATTTTTCTTCGTTATGGAAACCTTTGATCACAAACATATAGTTGATGAGACTCTAAGGATCTTCCTACTTGCAAAGTGCCTTATGAAATGCTTTGAATGAAAATATTTTAATAAAAGGTTTAGGAACCATCCTCTTGATATCATTTTTTATTTCATAATATCCTTTTAAATTATAGATAGTATTCTCTCAAGGAACAATTCATGTATACAATTGAGTTGTATAGATTTCATATTGGATTTAATGTAGAAATTGATGATATTTTAAGGGGTGTTCTTGGGTTCATCAATGTTTACTCTATGAAGAAAAAATATCTTGAGAATCAAACTCCTTTATTTTTCCACTACATTGGCAAAGATTCAATCCCATTTTCGGTGTTTTGATTATGTGGAGGAATTGTTGGTTGTAGGTTGTTGACTACCACTAACCTTATTCCCTTTCGAGATGCAATAAAAAATAGTTCTTCCATTCCAAATTCTCAAAATTCTTCTAGTCTTCCAAGTCCATATATAATGGAGCATGCTAATGAGGCATTGATGGTGGCAATTGCAACACCATAGGTAAATCATCTATGTTTCTTATATGATAATAATGAAATTATTTGAAAATTTCATGGATATTTTTCTTCCACATTTGCGCATTGTTTTAGTGGATCTGCATTATTTGAACAAAAAAATATGGTATTTATTTTTCTTTCAAAGTTTTTTTTATTTATTACATGTTCTTCTAGATTACCAAAGAGTCTTTGAGGAGGATAGCTAGCTTTGAGCAAGCGGGTGAATTTTTATAATCCCATGGTTCCAATATTTTGACTTTGATACTATGTCCACTACTAGAACACAAATTGGATTCAACTTCCCAACTTTCCATTATATTTTTAGTATATTCAGTTTTGAGAACATTAGGAATATTTTGGTTAGTCACATAAAATTAGATCTTGAGAGAGTTGTATGAAGTTTATGTACATAGGGCATATATGTGTTGAGATGGCCTCTTAGTAATTGTCTTGTAGAAAATATTATTCTTAGCTAGAATAGATTTAAATACATGTAGGCTTTAGACTATGATAATACAATGTTGGGTGCAACATATGTCATCTGCCAAAACATTTAGAAGCTACTTGTACCCATGTTGGAGCTCATCCTCACAAAAAAGGGACCCCAATCAAAACCAAAGAATTTTAATATTCTAAATTAATTGAATTTATATAAATCTTGACATTGATTAAAATAAGGTAAATCACCAACTAAATGTGCCAGTTGGGAATCCAATTCTTTCTTAAAGGATAAAGTAAAAGAAATGGATACATGTTTTCCTCTTAAAGGGAGGTTACAACAAAAAAAAATATTAAAAAATTGATATCTCTTATTGATGTAAAGAATTAATACTCTCTTAGAATCTTGATCTCCTATATTTTAAATTATAGTTTTTCACTTTAATCCCTTTTTCAATAGGGTCACAAAATAAAAAACAAAAACAAAAACAAAATAACAAAACAAAATATAATTTTTTTTAAATATATATATATAAGCCGAAAGTTTCTATTAATTCTTCAAATTATTACATCATGGAATTTTCATGACCAAATGCCTCTAGCCTCATTTCAACTGGACTTGTTGGCTAAGAGGAACTAGCAAAACCATAGATATGAGAATAAAATAAAACTATAAGATTTCATGCAAGTAACCCGTAGTAAACAAAATTTTCCCAAAAAAAGATCCAAAATTGACTTCACTAGTTAAACCCCTAGAAATCTCCTTCATGACTTATGCAGAATATGAAGAGATACAAAATTTGGTGGAATGCCTCATGCATGTGGACGCCAACTGTCCTTCTAAGTGGTCATGCCTGTCTTGAATCTACTTCTACCCACATCGGAGAGAAACCAATGTATCCATCATGTGCCATTGGTTGTGCTGCAAATAATTTATAAAGACTATGAGCTCATTATGGTCATCATGCTGGTCTCGAGCTAATTGTCCTACTCATTTGAGTGAGCTACCTCAACTGGG
>Ga0115856_100388_pt1 | contig 16381 bp, 14 predicted proteins | sample InSIn4gowninarea_FD_83870 | JGI IMG/M metagenome (GOLD analysis project Ga0115856, IMG submission 83870)
CAGAAAACGCAGAGGGGAGAGCCGACCTTCGGCCGGCCTTGGGGGGGGGGGGCCCCCCCCCCCCCCCCCCCCCCCGCGGCCCTGCCCCTTCCCCCCCCCCCCCCCCCCCCCCCCCCGGGGACAAACCCCCCCCCCCCCCCCCCCTCTCTTCCACGAAAGCAGAGAAAAGAGACAAAGGAAAACGATGCTGACATTTTTGCAATAAAGTTGTGCTGTCTCCGTTGCATCCAGACAAAAGAAACAAACTTCAACTCGACGTGTATCTGCAGAGTCCCTAAACCCCAGCTTAAAGAGGAACAGACGATTCAGTGTGTCAATTGCGGGTGTAGGGGTTGTTCGAGCAGTGATTGATTGACTTGGAAGAAAGAAGAAAAGATTAAGGCTGGTGGGCAAAAGAGGGAAGAGAGGAGGAGGAGGAGGAGGAGGAAGGAGGAAGGATGAATGTTTCCGTCGAGGAGATGGAATGAGGAGGTTGACTATGATACCCGCAAGAAGAGAAAGATCAGTGGAAGAGAGAAGGCGAGGTGGATGCCATGTGGGCGCGCCTCGACATTGGATCGTGATAAGATTACGCATGCGACGAGAAGGATCGCCCAAGCAGACTACACGATTGCACAGAGGATGTTCGATTACAACAAGAGCCAACCTTGTTGGTCGAGGAGTGACGAGACGAATTTTCGAGACAAAACTACATCACGTTTGCAACAAGGATCAAAAGAAATTCGAGAGCCAAAAAGGCGGCGGAAAGGAATGGTATACACCGAGCACACCTCGACCAGACAAAAGTCACAAATCGAGGACGCCGGCAGTGAAAGGGCCACGCCAGATATCCTAAATAGCATAATACACGACAACCAAACAAAGCAGCCGTCGCCCAAGTCTGTACATGTCAAACACATGATTCCCGAAAAACGAGCAAAGCCCATCTCAAGCAGCGGCGCTAACAGCCTGCGCAACCTCCTTCCTCTCAGTCTCGAGCACAGACTCCAGAAGCCCGAGAGCCCCCGCACCAGTCTTCATCTCAGCCTTGACGGCATCGAGCCCCAACTGAGCATCCGTCCACAGCGGCACAGCCATGTCGCCGGCGTCCTGTCCTACACCCAGGAACCCGCCCTGCGCCGCCCAGTCCGACGTGCGTTTGATGCCCAGCTCGGTGAAGACGCTGTCGAGAGCAGTGACCAGGTGGTCGCGGTACTCCTTGATGTGGCCGGGCGTGGGCGTGATCCTCAACCGCTCCTGGCCCACGGGCACGGTGGGGTAGTTGATGGCTTGCACGTAAATGTCCCATTTCTCGAGGAGCAGGTCCGAGGCCTTTTTCGCAGTCTCGGCGTTGCCCACCAGGACGGGGATGATGTGGGATGGGTTCGGGATCACGGGAATGTCCTTTGCGCTCAGGGCTTCCTTTGTCGCGCGAGTGTGGAGCTGCTGCAGGCGACGGTCGCCCTGGTACGCGGTTTGGTACTCGATGGCTGCTTGTGCGCCTGCCATGGTGGCCGGTGGCAGGGAAGTGGTGAAGATGAAACCGGGGGCGAGGGAGCGGATGGTGTCGACGAGTTTGGCGCTGCCGGCAATGTACCCGCCCACGACACCGTAGGCCTTTCCGAGGGTGCCGGTGATGATGTCGATGCGCTCCATGATTGTGCCGGCGGGTCTTCCGGCGGCGTGGGCTTCGTAGTCGAGGTGCTCTGCAACACCAGCACCGGTCGGGCCGTACATGCCTACTGCATGGACTTCATCGAGAAAAGTGAGGGCGCCGTACTTGTCGGCCAAGTCGCAGATTTGCTCAATGGGGCCGATGGAGCCACACATGGAGTAGACCGACTCGAAAGCGATAATCTTGGGCGTCTCGGGAGGGATAGAGGCGAGTTTGGCTTCCAAGTCTTCCACATCATTATGCTTGAAGACCATCTTCTTGGCGCCAGAGTGACGGATTCCCTGAATCATCGACGCGTGGTTGCTGCTGTCGGAAAGAATGACACATCCGGGAAGTTTGCTACCCAGAGTGGCAAGAGTGGCATCATTTGCGACATAACAGGACGAAAAGACGAGGGCAGATTCTTGGGCGTGCAACTTGGCAATGGTGGCCTCAAGGCTGATGGCGTGCTGGTTGTGGCCGGAAATGTTACGAGTCCCACCAGCACCAGCACCGTATCTGTCTAGAGTTTCGTGCATCTTCTTCAAGACTTGCGGGTTGCGACCCATGCCCAAATAGTCGTTTGAGCACCAGACAGTCACTTTTTCCTCGGGCGTATCCTTGTGGGCACGAGGAAACTCCTGAGCCAGACGGTTGATGTTGTTGAAGTAGCGGTACGACTTGTCCTTGTGCTTCTTGTCGAGTTCGGCATGGTAGAAGCCGTCGTAGTCAAAACCGGATGCACTGGGTGGAGCTGGTGGAGTGCCATGTTGCAGAGATGCCGCCTTTTTGATCTCGGCGGTGCGAGGGGCGGTCGAGCTAGCATGGTGAGGGTAGCGTGCTGAAGCATGAAGTCAGTACTGCCAATTCTTTGATCATGACGGGTGAAGACTACGACATACCGTCACCACGCATTGGACCAACGTCCACAGCCTGAGCCTCATTGGGACGAGTCGTGTGGATCCTGGCCCTGGGCACCTTACTGTGGTATGCCCGGCTGCCACCAAAGGCACCAGAAAGCATGGAATTGCCACTACGCGAACTCTGCACAGCAAGAGCCTTGCTCATGATGGGGCAACGACGAGCGACGACTTGCAGATTGCTCATGGCACCACCACCAGGAGCGGCATGAGCCTGCTGGACACTGCTGCTGGTCGAGAGAGAGCGCAGGGTGGCGGGCGATGTCTTGTGCAGAAACGGGCACATGGACCGCGATTGACGGAGAAGGGCCTCCATGATTGTTCTTTTTATTCTTTTCAATTGACTTTTTGAGGCAGTATTTTGAGATGGTAGAGGGAAATGGAGAGAAAGAAGAAAAGACAAGGGAGGGAGAGTATAGTCTTACTCCGAAGTCAGTCTGCTTACTGTGCGGTGCGAATAGTTAATAATGAGGACAAATCTTCGAGACCTCACTAGACTCGGCTCCGAACATGTGGAGATGACCTTGTACGCACGCTGATTGGTCAATATCCGTTCCTTGACGTACACACGAAAGGATCAAAGCCCGTTTTATAATTCAAACATCAAAGTCATGCAACCGCCTGTTTTCCTTGTAGAGAAGCCCCTTCAGTTATTTCGTCGTCTCTTTTCTGCCGAGCCTGCTCCGAAGACTTACATTGACTGTTAACACATTGTCGTCGTCGAGTGTCTGCCAGCTGTCTTTTCTTCGTCGTACGACATTACTGCCATTCCACCGCATGTGTCAAATCCATAAGATGAATGTATGACAGCCATGTGCGGCGCACCACAGCACGTCCTCGGAATTTGCTCGCTGATCCATCGTCATTTCTGAAAGGGGAAGGGAACTGTCGTGCCGTACCACTTTAAACATTGCCGCCACAAAGTCACACATTGAAGAGGCAAATTGCAATGCCCATCATCACCCTACCCCGCATTGTACATCGTTCGACCTGAATCAACGAGGCACCGAGGCGTTGTTTGTCCATGTGGTTGTGCCTGATTCTATCCTCCTCTTCGGGCCTGAAGGCTGAAAAAGGCTGAAGCTGACCTCAGATTAGATAGGCATTGAAGAGTAATTGATGAGCTATATCTTGTGGCAAATACACACTATCCGGGAGTGCTTGGTATAACATCCTGACCAATAAGAAAAGTCTAATCAAGCGAGGACCGCAACGCTTCACAACGACTTGATAGCAAGCATGGACAAACCTCACCTTCAAACCTCACTTCGAGCCAATTCGAAATAGTGTGAGTTTGCCGTACTATCACTCATGATCGAGCAGACAGCCAAGGCAATCGCCCGAGTTACGACTCTCAGAAACTCGTCCAGGATCTTATGAAGTAATGTCTCGATTGTTTGACGTGGACTAGTCGTACTATCATCTACTCGCCTCTGCCTTCTCTATTCACCCGGACGTGCCCTCGACATCATCAACCCGGCGAGGCTTTCTCTATTCAAGTGACAAAGGCAGCTGATCTGCACGTTCGACTTGGTGTCCCACCGACATAAAGACTGCTAGATGGCTCCAAAGCCGAACCACGCCTTGGTCTGGCCAAATTCATGTCTTCGTCTACAATAACTTGATGCCGTGGTAAGCCAAAGATGGAGGACTGCTGCGGCTCAGAACCAGGCAACGATTGTTCATGCGATGTTGCCTGTCTCTCGGGGTCTGCCCCTTGTTGTTCCAGTCTTCCGCCTTCTGGAGCTGCTTGCGCTTCTTCGGAGAACTGGTGAGTCTCTTGGACGCCACCTTGTTCAGAGCCTACCTGCTTGTCAGCTTCCTTCGTGCTGCTAAGTACTAAGGTATGCTTACCCGCTGCACGTTCTGTGTTCTGAGAAGTGTGGGTGAGTGAGATACTCGTCCTAGGGCTCTGGTCTTGATGGACCACCACTCTGCCCCTCCTGTGTTGGACCTGCTCGCGATTCTGCTCAATCGAGGTCTCCAGACCGCCGTCATGTACCGATCCAGAAAATCTCCTTTCCGTCTCTGTCTCTGTCTGCATCTCCGTCTCCCTTGATGCGTCGGCGAGCGAGTGGGCCAAGTCCATGTCAGAGTTCCGGGCACTCCTCCTGCGTGTCTTGACCTCCATCATCTCGGTCGAGTTTCGATGCACAAGTGTACTGCTCTCACAGTACCGGTCATTCATCGAAGACATGTTTGGTATGGAAAGGAAGAACTGAAGTCTGAGGGACTTCAGAAAGTATTTATACCAGTCCCAGGATGGTGATGCTTCACTCGATCGTCAGAGGACAGCCTTGTGATTTCAACAGCCTGGTCAGACTCGTTTTGATGCGGTTGAACATCCTGTTCATGTGATGTCTAAAAGTCACAAAAGTTATCCAGCAGACCTGTCAGTTCTCGAATTACGCACGCTCTGGTAAGTGGGGGTTTTTTTTTTCTGGACAAGACATCCATACCACTTATCCGTTGGTTGCGCAGAGTGAACCCCTGTCACTTGAATATCTCTTTTCTTGCCTACCTAACACGACATCAACTGACGTGGATCATTGCCTGGCCATATTGATCAGATCCTGGTAATCTCACTTGGATCTGCCACGTCGTTCCATCATGATGTGAAGATCCTCTGGACACCTGAACATGACAGGCGCTGTGTAAGTATCGCGCATCTGGCATGCATCTTTGTGTTCTGCAAACTGTAGACCTAGGTGAGTCTTTGTGTGCGCTCCCGCATGATGGCAGTGCCGGGTATATCTACACCCTGCATGGCACGCACACCTTCCCGTCTTCAGTTGAGCTTCTGGCCAGTTGCGTTGAATCTTGCTGGAAGCTGAGTTGCACATACATGCGCATGTCACCTTCAATCATGCGTCTCCAAAGTCACGAAAGATGGCGCAGAGTGACGCTTCACCAGCAAGTGTCCTTTTCCCTCGAGTCTTGATGAAGATCATGCGCTGGCTGTGTTCGAACACTGTGGCATCCCGCATGTCTGGCGCCTGCCTGCTGAGTACCGCACGCAACCTGTCTGCAATGACCATAGCACCGTGTCTCGGGCCATATCATCCGACATCGTGCTAATGGATCTCCTGTAATCATCTCGGCCAGGCGATGATACTCGGCAAGGAGTGTGAGTAGCTCGCAGTACCCAGACACTGTAAATCTCAAGATGCTGTGGTAATTGACGTAGAGCATGGGGATTCTTGGTCACCTCGGGTTCTCGGTCACACCCATGTCGTCCCTTGCTTTCCCTCCCACTTTCATCAATGAAATCTACTGCGGCAAGTGATGGAGAAGATAAGTGTGCAGAGGTGCTCGGGTCTACGTCAAGACGCCGCGCCTTGTTGTCCTTGGATGGCCGCAGCGAGTTTTGAGCAGTCTTTCATGGTTTCGTGCAAGGACCTTGGTACGAGAGGCTCGTACAAGAGACAAAGACTCCATCGAGCGCGGCTCACTTTGGCACAGACGTCGCCATTACAGCATACCTGCGAGTACGGACTGCGCGACAAGTCAGGATGCGCCGCGAGGGGCTCCCTCTCTGTCGTTACGCACTAGTCGAGTCTCTTACTTCTCGGTCGGCCTTCCAGGACCACTCCATCTTTCCGAAAACTTCCCTTGGCTCCTGTCACTTGTATCTCCAGGCCGAGTTCCTCTTCCTTACCCTGCTCAGGTACGACCAGAGCTGTCCGATTGGTCCCATCCCGTAACATCAAGAAGCCAGCATCTACGAGAGCGAAACAAAGTGCCTATTGAACAAAGTGCTCACCTCGAGCCCCTAGGCTGGCATTGCGCTAGGCCCATGACCACCACTATAAGATCCAGCATTTACGATTGTTTGCATGGCCGTTTGTGGTACGAACGTCTGTTCCAGGGAGCTGTCAGCCAAGCAAGTTGGCGCTGTTCGCTCGAGTAGTAGCAATGGTAGAAGATGCCCTTCTTGCCGTCACAAGGTTCCAATACTTGAACGGTGTTGACAAGGCTCGACATAGCCTCCTCGCCGCGCCTTGACCACCTTTTAGACCACGCAGACAAATTGTAAGGAGGAACGTAATTCAAGCAGAAAGAGACAAATCCCGAAAGGACATTCCGGTGTAGCCAGTCCTGGAAAAACTGCCTCGAACTACCCAGATGCCTTTTCCCCTCTGACATGTCCAGATCGAACCTGTCTAACGCCTATACCAACCCCAATCCTGAACGTTGTAAACAGCTAGCGGCTTGTTTCCTGTCACGTACCGTCTGTCCCACCGCAGCGTCTTGGGTCCGGAGCGCGCAGGGAACAAATGACCACGATCACGACTTGTCTCCCCTCTGTAGAGATTTCCGCATCATCAATGCAGCAGTGAGAAGGAGATAGGCCATATAATCGCACATGGACAGTCAAGAAAGCAAGGGAAACCAGTCGGTGCTGGGGAAGAATACCGCCCTTGTCGGAACCTAAACCCACAAAGCTATATAAGAATGGAATCCTTCTCTCCAGCGCAGGATCAAGTGAGTTGGCCCCAAATACACCTCACCGCACCTCACCTCACCCTCTTGAACTCTCCTCCCCTCTCCTCAGATTGCTGACCCCAAGCACGCGGGGTTCACTATACCACATCTCGCGTCAATGATCTCGATTGAGAGGTTCCGCCAGCTAAGTATATAGCGAGACCCTTTCATCCACTTCGACCTTTGACTCCTCACGGGCATTTCAATCCCTGTTCGCGGTGCGCAGTGCAGTGCAGTGCAGTGCTAGACCCATGTACACTACAGCGATCTACATCCCCATGATTGCTACAGTCGAGTCTGTTCCATGTATTACAGTACCTCGTTCACCTTCCGGAGCAGTAGAAACGTTTGCGTCTCTGGGTGGTTTCTGCAGATGCGGACGGTGGGGCGGTAGTAGATCTCAGATAGTCCCTGATCGCCGGCGCTTTTGGGGGAGTGATAGAGGAGTGAAAGTGAAGGGGGGCATGAGAGGGGGGAACGTTGTGGTTGTCTGAGATGGGGAGGATGGAATATATAGAATTTGCGAGGAGAAGACGGTGTGATCCAGCCTCTTGTACTGGGAGGGGATTGAACCCTCTCCTTCTCGTTGTTCTTGACCATTTGTCTGATCCGAAGAACTGTAAAAGTAGGTAGGAAAAGTGGGTTCACTATTCGACAAGCCCTCGTGTCACATCCATGAATGCACCAGCGATACTCAGTCACGACGAAGAAGAAGAAGAAGAAGAAGACGAGAAGGAGAGAAGCGACAGATGATGAAAAAGAACTTGACGGTTCCTCGTAGTAGCTTCATTATCCACGTTTCACCCCCACGTGACAGGAGTGTGTTCATAATCATGCATGCACTCCTCTTCCCCCCTTATCTCCAAGGCCGTTCTAGCCCAAAAATGCGCCATTCGCCATTCCATCCCCGGTAGTGAAGAAAAGATTGCGCAGATTCCCCGTCCCATCCGGTCCCAATCACAACGCCATGCCGCGCTGTGCTTCCCGTGCAATCATGCCTTGTAAACGCCCAAAGCAGGAAGAAAAGGCAAACGAAACCATAATCGTCAACCCGCAAATGCAAAGAACAAAAACAGAAGGACAACCCCATCGAGTGAAACGAGAGCCGTCGGTCGAGCGCAGTCTGTGTTCCAGGAACGCCAAAGCAAAGACGGACCAAATCAGAAAGACCGCGCTAGGGCAAAAACAAAAACAGGCGCAACGGAGAGAAAGAAACTCGTTACAAAAACATGCGTGCGATTGAAATTTCAAAGCAAAAAGAAGCACAAAACCAATTGGGAAAACATGCCACCGCTTGCATTGCGTTGGACTGCAGTGCACTGCGAGGTGTCGTATACGTACGTCGGAAACATTTGCTTTTGTGAGAGCGTGAGAGGCATCACACATGTCCATTCCAATTTCATACTGGTGTTTATATCCGTAGATCCAATCGTCGAGGCATATCGAGCGTGGAGAAGACATCAAGACATTGAGCCATGATTTTGTGCGTTACGCATTGCAAGGGTTGGCCGTTGACGTGATGGGCGTGTCGTCGTTTGGTCCACGTATATGCATGTAAAAGCGGCCGTTCAAGACATTGAGGAAGCCATAAAGTTTGAGGGGTGGTCGTCTGTTGGATCGTGCAGTCCTTCAAGATAGAGTCATCTCCGTGTCTCATCGTCGTCCATGTCAATCGTTCTGTTGTCCGACTTTGCATGACTTTTCGACGACTACAACGACACACTCGTCGCCTCATCTAGAAGCGCGAAGTGACGCTGCGGCTCATGCTGGGACGCTTGTTTTTGGCAGGGCTAGCCTGCGCCACGCCCATCCCAGTCCTGTGTTGGCTCGCAGCCATCTTGCTCAGGGGGGCAAAGCCAGTCATGAGGTCAAATCCCTCGTCCTCGTCGTCTTCGGCGGTGTGGAGGCCCAGTCCAAACAATCCCTCATTTTGACCAGGGAAATAGCTCTCCAGACTCAGGTCTAACCACTCGGGAGCCTCACCACTTCTCTGCACGCCTTGACTGGGGGCAGAGATGGACGACTTCTTCTTCAACGGGGAAGCAAAAGCGCCAGAGAAATGAACAGGCGAGCGAAGAAGAGTGTTGCTGGAGGGGGTCTTGTTGATATTGCCGGCTGTGGGCAAAAGTGGAGTGAAGTTGTCAAACAAGTTTCCAGCAGTGGGCTTGATGGCCTCGAGTCCAGCGGCAGTAGCAGCGGCCAGAGCGTCGGAGCTTCTGACTGCACGTTCTAGGCGCGGACGTCTCTTCTCGGGAGAACCACGGTCTGCCAAGCCCTGATTCTCGTTGGAGGTTTCGAGGGCGGAGGATTGTGTCGTGTCCCAGAAGTTGGTCTCTTCGTCACCAGCGCCGCTTTGCCACAGCGATGAAGAGTGCTTGAGGGGTGACGAACCGAGGTTGAATGCTGGGGACCAAGTCTCGGCGGTTTGGAGGGGAGTCCACCTCCCGGGGCTGTCACCAAGCAAGGCCTTCATCCTGCTTCTGTGGTTGCGAAGGTTCGTGTTGGGTGAGACGGAAGGCGGAGGGCGAGCAGGCTTTTTGAAGACAATGGCCGGAGTCAGAGGGGTCGGCAATTCGGCCTTCTGGTCATTGACGGCGGGTTTGTTGTTCGCCGAGGAGGCAGGACGTTTAGGCGACAAGGATTCGAAGCGCACAGATGGCTTCCTCTTGTGTCCGTGCTGTTGGACCGTCTTGTCCTTCGTAGGGCTGTCGAAGCTCGAACTGCGAATGCGAGCAATCTCTTCCTCCGCACGACCGCGTTTGATGCCACGGCGGGTGTTGATGTGATTGACCACATGGTTGTCCGCCTCGGACGTCAAGACCGAGTGGAGTGGATTACGCACAGCCGAGGACTCGATCGATGAGTAGTAGCCACTGTCCTGCATGGCGGCGACCTTGCGCTTGCGGTTTCCGGAGCGCGTCTGTGGTGCGCCACGAGGAGTAATGTCGTGGAGTAGTGGTTGAGAGTGCATGGACGAAGGAGACATGGGTGGTGGCGAAGAGCTCATCTCCGCAGGTGGTGGAGAGGAGCGAAGAGCGCGAGCTGGGGGCGGCATGGAGACAGCAGCGTCGTGGCGGTCCTCATCCTGCATGGCGGGGTCCGAGCCAGGGATAGTGCCATCCGAGGAAAAGTGCTCTTCAGGAAACTTGCTTGAATCAACAGCCTTTGGTTCGTTCTTCTTTACCGAGGGAGCAAGAGAAAAGTGGCCAATGGCGGGGGCAGTCGAAGGTCTGACGATGCTAGAAGGAACGGGTTGCAGCGAGGTTGGCTCCGCACCCTGAGGAAGGAGCTTGCGCACAGGTCTGTCTTTGAAGAACTGCTTCTCCATACCCTTCTCGATGGCCCAGTAGTTGCCCTTGCCAGGATCATCCTTGGGCCGTTCTTGCTTGACGAATGCCTTGTTGAGACTGAGGTTGTGGCGGATACTGTTCTGCCAGCCAGAGTCCGAGGCGCGATAGAACTTGAAGTTGTCCGAGATCCACTTGTAGATTTGCGCCAGCGTGAGACGACGACCAGGGGCGCGCAGAATGGCCATGCCGATGAGGTTCGCATAACTGTACGATGGCTTGGTGCCATCGTCTTCGACCATTGGCATTTCCTCGGGCTGCGGCAAGGCAAAGTCTTGTATCTGTTCGGTACGTGACTTTTTGTTGGTGCGGTCGTTGAGTGGAGCAGAATTCATCACGGCGGCGCCGCGCTTTCCGGAAGATTTGCTTGCGGTTGCGGGTTGTGAGGAATAGAGAGTGGGAGTCTCGCCACGTGCGTACATGTTTTCCTTGTCCATGTTTAGAGCCGAGGGGAAGGACCCGAAGAGGGTTGCGTGGGCTGCACGTTGGGATGGCACAGTAGGAGGAAGGTACTGCTGCGCTGTGTGGGTGTGGAATGGACTCCTCTTGGCTGGCGAGTCGGTGTAAGCGGATTGGAGTGGTGGAGGAATGCGAATCTTGTTCAGAGCGCGCTTGCCGAGCGGACCGATAGGCGAACTAGAGAGCCGATGGGTCTTGCGAGGAGACGCGGCGCTGTTTGCGTGCTGAGATGTGGATGGATTGAGTATCAGGTTCTGACCTGCAGCTGTGTCTTGAGATGAGTGACCAAAAGCGCTCAGCAAGGCCTCTTCAACTGAGGATGAGTCTTGGTAGATCTGTAGAGGTGGTTGTCGACGCGTCGAAGCCATTGCTCGACGGCGGGAGGAAGGTCGAAGGTTCCAGTCCACGTTGGTTTGGAGGTGAAGTGTCGGGAGGATGGTCGACGGGTCGGCGGGTTGTGGTGATTGTTGCCAACGATGATAGTGATGATGATGATGGCGATGATGATAAGAAGGACGATAATGCTGATATGATGTTGATATCGGTGATGAACAATGGTGATGGATAGGCCAAAGTTGTCGTCAGGTCAAAGTGTGTTGGTGACTCTGATTCAAGTCCAGGCAGGTCCAGAGACTAACAAGAAAAACCAACCCTTGCTTCAGTGGAGCAAGGATGCTACTGCTTATGCAGGTTCAACAAGATATACCGGGAGTGGCTTTTGTCTTAACCTCTCTGCATAAACGAGCAACGTAGGCGGGAGATGAGCTGCTGTTTGAAAAGGAGCGTCATTAGTGCCGGAGCTTGTGGGACTAGAGGGAGACGAAGGAATTAAAAAAAAAAAAAAAAGGATCGAGGTCATGGAGCAATGCCTGGATCGAGGTCGGTGGGTAAGGAGGGAGAGATTGCAGACGTTGCAACGCAGTTTGGTAACTCCGTATGCCTCGATCAAAAAGTGCCAAAAGAAGCTCGGACTGGGAAAAGGAGTCAATGCGTACCTGAGGCGTGTATGTGTGCGCCTGCTATGAGGAGAGGGTGTGAGAAGAGGGTGTGAGGAGAGGTGCGTGTCAAGCGCGTGCCTGAGCGTTGTTATCCCTGGTTGGAATAAAATGATATCGATTGTGTCGAGTGGTCAAGCAAAACCCATCAAGGCTCGCGGATCGACGGGCGCTTGATGGAACCGACTGTGGGTGATTGCGATTGCGCAAGTGGCTTCCCCGTCACCGACTGACACCGACACCGCTTCTTTGGGTCCTCGGTCGGCAGGTCTGATGGGGGGGATTTCAATCGAGACAACAAGAACAATGGGAGAAGACAGGAAAACAACAAAAACCTCGTCTGAAACACAACAAGATCAGCTCTCTGTTTTGTTGACACGACCTGCAGCCGCATGTTGAACAAACTCCGGGCACACACGGCAAAACCCAATTGATTGATGATCCAATGAGCGCTCACAGGCACGTCAACCCTGTGCGACATCAGGCAGCCCGTTGTGGTTAGGCGGCGGCTGATACGTACATGAGGGCTACCTCGAAACATCCCACTTCCCGCACCCCCCGCTTGCTCTTTTTTCGCTTCTCAGCCAATCAGAGCGTATCGCGCGATCAGACGCCCAGACTTTTGGGACCATGTCCTAATTTAACACAGGGCATTGCCTGTTTCTGGGGAGGACTTTTTTCTGCTGTATGACATGTGACAAGCCATCAGACTGGTCTTCCCTTGCATGACAGCATCGATTGGACAGCATGGCATGGCATGGCATGAAAATCATCGAAAAGATTGATTATAAAAAGTTTCACAATCCATACACCACATCTACCACAATAATACGCATTCCAATAAGTTACTTCTTCTCCTGATCCTGCCCTTACATTTTCCACTCTCACGCAAGGAGCGCACACACCAGTCAGTCTAGATCGTCGATGGGAAGAGGCCAAGGTTGACGACGCATGAGCCTCACCCCTCTCCTCCTTCCCCTCCGCTCGGCAACATTTGGGCCTTTTTGGCGGCTGCTATCGCAAAAGCCCTCTTGACGCCTCGCTTCGGAGGCCCTCGTCCGTCCGTCTCATCGTCTCGTCGATCTGCGGAAATCCTGTTTTCCCTTTTCCATCAGGTTTTTGTGAGATTAAATAAATACACTCGGACCCAATCACCTGTCTCGAGGGCTAGATATCAGAGTTGGGCTCTTCTTCTATGCCTGCTGCTGGTTGTGTTTGGCCCACGAGATGGAATTGCCATGTGGGGTGCATGCGTGTTTCTTGTTCTGCATGTTGCAGAGTGACACACTCTGTACTGTGCTTGCATGTCCGATAATACGCACAACGTCTTACAGAGTTACGAGGGGGATCTTCTCTGATTTCTCCTTACTATCGACCGCTATAACTGCCGGACTGCCCGCCGTTGAGGCGTGCTTCACCCTTGAGTCCTTGACCCTTCCCTTACATGCCTTTTGTTGCCGAGTCTCGGTCAGAAGCTGGCTGGCTTCTAGAGTAGTCCTCTCATATCAAGCTTCTTCCTTGCACATCTCGCCCTTTCGTCGTACTTTCGTGTTCGATCTTCACAAATCGTCGACGAGTATTTGCAATCAGCCATCCCCTCGATCTCCCTGGTGTGTTCGTGTCGGAGCACTGTCCCAGCCATCTGCTTGTGATCGTTCAATGTACTCGCGAGTCATGAGACGACTGTAGCCTGTGACATTGCTGAAACGTCCGTCGAACACGCTTGTCTCCGACGCTGGGACAAACCATACACCGCAACCTTTGCGAACCAAACCACCACATCTGTTCGGTTCTTGATCTTCGAGATCGGGAGATTGACTCGTTCGAGGGTTTGCAATGTCCATTGCTCGACCCCTGCTTTTCCAACAATGCTCAAATCGCAGACCGCCTGTTCTTTCTGCTGCCCAATCCTTGAACCGTGCTTTGGTTCCCTCTCTCTTCCTATGGCATTCTTGGTGTGCGGCTCTCCGTGCTCTTGACCATTCTTGGAATCAGGTCAAGCTACGCGTAGGTGGATGAGGGTGCGGAGCGGTCTCCACTGCGTCGAAGGAAATTGCTTCTAGCGGGCTTCTGGAAGATGCATGTCATTGCTGTCAAGGCTGTCGGTCCGGACGTGTCATGTCTATGTCCAGTCTCATCCCGGCAATTGATGGCGGCGGTCGAACAGACTGAAAGGTGGCCACGTAGGCGCTCGTACGTCAGAGTCGGAAATGATCATGTTGCAGTCGTCCAATGTCGTGCGGCGCCTCATCCGTCATGGCCATCATGACCGTCGGCTTCGAGTAGATCCTGTTCTTGATCATGATCTGGTTGTTCAGAGGTCGTGCGGTGAGTGGTGGGCGAAACAGTGGTTTCTTTGCCTGGTCCGTTTTCGCTGCCCGAGTTGGCTTGCTCTTGCATCAACCTCTCTTCTTCCGGGTTGGGGAAGGAGAGATGGCTCCAGTCCTCAATCTGTGTTTTGTGAGCCCAGGGTCAGAGATGTCTTTCTTGCTCAGTCTTGTGGACTCACCTCCTCGATGATACAGCGCAGTCTGTCTCTGATACTCTCCACTGCGAAACTTCCTAGCAGCAACCGCAAAGGGGGGAAACTGCAGTGACCCAGCTGCCATGTCAACTCTGCGCTTTTCACAGCAGAAGTGGGTTGTTGTCTGCTCAACCACTGCACGACTCTTTTGGCATGAGCAGCAGGAGCATTCTGGCTCTCGTAGGGTTGACTCGGTGGCTTGACGAAAAAGTGACCGTATGTGGGCAGTTTCCCCATGGCTCCAGAACCATCCGTGGCGTGTTCGTCCAGACCGGTAGGTTCGTCGAGGCGTAAGTGTCCAGGAGCGACAAGAGTTGCTTTGATGTTGAAAGAATCAACCTCGTAAAGCATACTCTCTATCAATCCCTCGACGGCGTATTTGGTGGCGCAATAAGGACCAAGACCAGGAACGCCCAGAGCGCCAGACGTCGAGGAGAAGACGAGATAGCGACCACCCTGCTGCTGGCGGAAGTAGGGTAGGGAAAGCTGGATTATACTTAGAGTGCCAAAAAAGTTTGTCTCGAATTGGGCCCGGAGGTCGCTGATGTCTTGATCCTCGCAGGCGCCGATGACTCCGTAGCCTGTGCAGTTGACAATAACGTCAATCCTCCCCCAGTGTTCGATGGTCTTCTTGTAGACAGCCTCGATAGTGCCGGGAACTCTGGTATCACAAAGCTGACCGAGGACAAGGTCATGCCAACCCTTCATCTGCTCGGGTGTGTTTTCGCCTATACGCCCGACTGCCGTGACTTTGTCATTGTGCGAGATGCAGGCTTTGACTATGCTTCGTCCCATGTGGCCTGTGGCTCCAAAGACCTGACATGGTCATGAGTATGACATGTTGATAAGACGTGAGGGAAGATTATGAAAAATCATGGCGGCAAGGAAAGAGACAAGGGCACACTCACAACCCACACCTTCTCACTCGGGGGGTTATCTGGGCCGGGCGGATCAACAGTATAAGGTAGAGTCAGTCTTGCATCTTGCGGTATGACGGGAGACTTGGAGCTGGCCATGCTTGACCATTGACAAGGAGGGAGAGTTAAAAGGGGAAGAAGACAAACGACAACAGAGCAGCATATACTTGGAGAATTAATGACAACAACAACAATAACAACAACAACAAAGAGTGATGGAGGTGGATAATTGCTATATCAACCAAGTACCCCACCAGACCTCAGACCTTTGACCCTTGAGTCTTTTTATGCAAGTGCTGCACGTGTTATGCGAGCTATAGCGAAGCTTGGCAGGCACCAAAGTGACAACCTGGAAAGTAATAGATAATTATGCCATTGTGGGCTGTGGGGCTTGAACGGATACGATAAGACCGATAAGAAAGGTACGAGTGCCTCAGGCACGTCATCCATGACATTTTGACTAAACTCCAGCTTTACCTACTTTGCGTCTTGGACACTCTTGTCCTTGCACTTTCACACCATACACCAGGTTTGGTATGAGTTGGTGTGTAGAGGGAATTTAGCCATAGATCTAGCGTGGTGGATTAATTGATCGGTTGAAGAATGTCCAAGGCAAAGCAAGCAGCATATGGTAGGTTTATCATTTGTCCATTTCTCTTTCTCTCATCCTCTCTCTGCCTCCCTTTCCTCTTCGCTTTCCTCTCATTTCGTATTGCCATTGTACAGATCAAGCACAATTGTCAAAATGCATACCTGTAGTCCATCACTAACACGAACCCCGCCCCAGCTGCTGCACAACAGCAGGGAGCCTCTTCGTCTTCCTCGGGCGCATACGGCTTCGCGTCGGGCTTCCTGTTCGGTCAATTGACTCTCGCATTCATCCTCTTTCTCTTTATCAAATTCTTCATTTTCGGTGAACCTCCCTCGGCAGACAGTCGAGCCGCAACACGTGCCGGTCACCGCCGTCAACGCACTCTTTCACACAGCTTGGCTCTCCAAAAGACGCGCAAACACCGCGCCTCCATCTCCTCTGCCAACTCACCCCTCAACCGGAAAAGCAGCCTCTTAGGCCTCAATTCTTCGAGTACGCGGATGTCGTCG
>Ga0115856_100389_pt1 | contig 16358 bp, 6 predicted proteins | sample InSIn4gowninarea_FD_83870 | JGI IMG/M metagenome (GOLD analysis project Ga0115856, IMG submission 83870)
TATGAAAGAAAATCATTCGGCGTAGAGAACGTGAGATGATAATTATTTATATAAAAGTAGAGGTGATTCTAACGCAAGGGGGACAAGCAGTTGAGACATGAAGTTCAATGTCAAGAAATTAAGGACTTGGGATGTAAATATGTGCGGCGAGATTTGTGCTAGTTGAATGTTTTTTTAGATTGATATTACTTTTTCAAATAAAATATAATTCAAAACGTATTTCTCTCTCAAATGTTTTTCCCCTTTATTCCAGCGATAATCATTTTAATTGGTATATATTTCCTTTATTTTATGATATCTGACACTGTGAAATATTAATACAGACAGAATTGAACACTGGACGATAATTTGCAGATACTCAACTTTCACCGATAATTTGAAGATAATTTGCAGATACTCACATTTACCTCGCATTTAATATAACTGAAATAAACTTATCTTAAGACTAAAGAAAAATAAATGGGAACATTGGCAAAACATAATGCAAAAAAGGCTTCTCAATTTATATTTCGACAGAAAAATTAAAGGAACATTGGCAAAACAGATGCAAAAACGTTTTCTCAATTTATACTCTGACAAAAAAGAAATAAATAAATAAAAGGAACATTGGCAAAACATGAGGCAAAAAAGGGTTCTTAATTTATATTCTGACAAAAAAAAGGAACATTGGCAAACATGATCCAAAAAAGGCTTCTAAATTTATATTCTGACGAAAAAAGGAACATTGGAAAAACATGATGCAAAAAAGGCTTCTAAATTTATGTTTCGACAAAAATATAAGAGAAACATTGGCAAAACACGATGCAAAAAATGCTTCTAAATTTATATTCTGACAGAAAATAAAGTAAACGTTGGGAAAACCTGATGCAAAAAAGGCTTCTAAATTTATATTTCGACAAAAAAAGAAGGAACATTGGCAAAACATGATGCGAAAAAGGCTTCTAAATTTATATTCTGAAAAAAAATGAAAAGGGAACATGGGCAAAACGTGATGCAAAAAAGGCTTCTAAATTTATATCTCGACAGAAAAATAAAAAGAACATTGGCAGAACATGATGCAAAAAAGGCTTCTAAATTTATATTCTGACAAAAAATAAAAGGAACATTGGCAAAACATGGTGCAAAAATGGCTTCTAAATTTATATTCTGACAAAAAATAAAGGGAACATTGGCAAAACATATTGAAAAAAAGGCTTCTAAATTTATATTTTGACAAAAATATAAGAGGAACACTGGCAAAACATGATGCAAAAAAGGCTTCTAAATTTATATTCTGACAAAAAAACAAAAGGAACATGGGCAAAACATGATGCAAAAAAGGCTTCTAAATTTATATTTTGACAAAAATATAAGAGGAACATTGAATAAACATGATGCAAAAAAGGCTTCTAAATTTATATTCTGACAACAAAATAAAAGGAACATTGGCAAAACATGATGAAAAAAAGGCTCCTAAATTTATATTTTGACGAAAAAATAAAATTAACATTGGCAAAACATGACGCAAAAAAGGCTCCTAAATTTATACTCTGATAAAAAAAATAAAAGGAACATTGGCAAAACTTGATGCAAAAAAGGCTTCTAAGTTTATATTATTTGCATGTCATTCATTATATTCAATGTATTGTAGCCGTCCGATAGACATGGTGGATCGCATGTCCACTTCCTAAATCATGAGTTCAGGTATGCCCGCCTGTGTTCTCCAATTATAGGCAATGATGGCTCTCTCACCGGGTGCTCATGTACCAATGGGCCATCAGTATCAGCGTTTCTTTGAGGTAATAACGCAACTGGCTATTAGAAAATATATATTTTCCCGGGAACGTATTGAATATTTTAACTGATAACACAATCAAATCCAACCAGATATATTTTAATTGCATGATTAGATTAGATGTTTTTTAATATGGACGACTATGATATTTGGCTTCTTTTAAGTCGCAATTTGTTATTAACCTCTGCAAATTGGTTATTGTTATTATTGTTGTGTGGGAAAATTTACGTTAAACGTTTTCGCCTTGATATTATGGCAATCGTTTTGTTAAGGTTAATGAAACAGAGAAAACAATGCACAAATTGATGTGGAGTTTATTTGTTTTTTCTATATTTTTCATCAATAAAATAATTTAACACAGTGGATGTACGACCTTTTTTGTTCTGCTGGATAATAAATAAGGATACTAGAATCTCAGTGCTAGATTTAAATTTAGAAAAGAGATATTAATTTTTAACGCAATGTTCTACGGCTGAATCTAACATCTGATAACAAGATTTTCAAAACCGTTAACTATTTGATGCCATGGTAACGGTTTTGCTTACGATAGTAGAAGCAGATGACAATGAAAATGAACGCAGTTAAGTTGTTTTTCTATAATTTTATTAAAAAACTTCCTACCAGCTACAGTTGCAAATACCATTTTCCAATGATTAAACTGAATCCCCGGCACCAAAAAGGGCTTTAAGATTTTGTAAATGCTATTTAAAAAAACAGGCAACAGGTAAAAAAAAATGTTGTCGCCTACATTTTTGATTTTTTTGGTTAGCGTACTGCATAGTTTATATTGTGTTTAGTAAAGGGTACCAGGCTTCGAAAATCTTCAATGATAAGCTTCGGTTAAAATTGGATGACAATCCAGATATTGCCTTACAAACAAGTAACAAGCTACCAGTGACTAAATTTACTGGTGTCACATTTGGTGAATCAGTAAATGATGGTGGTGTATACTAGTAGTACTAAGTAATGACGAATGAAATAATAAATGAGTATATTTCCATATCCTATACTCAAACAGAGGACTTACTATTATTTTGAAGGCTTACCTTCACAGCTATGGTACCGCGGTCTGATATATCCCATTCTGTGAGATCCAGTTTCTCTCTGGTTTTTTCACTAATGTGTATCTTCAGGGCCTAGAAATGCAAAAGAGATATCAATTCAAAAAATGACTCAAAAATTGGATTAAAATAATAATTAAAAACATCTGGGTATACTATATGAACTAGCAAAAAATAAATACGTTAATTTTTAACTACAAAATTACACTTAAGTGTTATGACTGTGATGAAGGTAAATACTACTTATTTTGAAAGCTTTGATCTTGTGATGATATTTTGTTGTTCCAATAACTATTCGCTGTTACTATTCATTGTTATTACCACCTTTATTACCACTGTTATTACCACATTGATTTTTTTATTAACCACTGGAAAATGGTTATTACTCTCGTGTGGGAAAATTGACGTTAAACGTTTTCGCCTTGCTACCATGGCAACCGTTTTGTTATGATCGTAACCAAGCGAATAAAACCGTATCTATATCTATTGTAACAGTTGTTCCAATCAATGTGGTAATAACAGTGGTATTCAGTGTGGTAATCCAGAGGTATTAACAGTGGTTAATAACAAATGTACTTCAACTTTATGCATAGGTTGTAAAATATATGTTTTTCATTAGCTTTTTTTTCTCTTATCCTGGTTTTCCTGTTAAATTCTAGTCATCTATGACTTTGCATTTGATCACGAAATCCCACAAGATCTCGAAACAACTGTCTATCTCCTTTGTTATTATTTGTGCTTTAATAGGCTGATATTTACTTAAGTATTACTAGCACAAAAGATTCGTTTACTTTTTTACGTATGTTGCATTTATTCATAGTATTAATCCCCATTATTAAGGGTTTTTTTTTTTATATAGCATCATCATTTCTAGTATCTATACCAGTGATTCTCAACCTTTTTTTTTTATCGCGGCACAGTTTTTACGATTTCAAAATTTGGCGGCACACGAAGAAAAAGATAAGTTCAAAAGTTGTTTACTTACCCTATAATATACTGTGTAAAATAGTTTATAATAGCAATTTGAATGTAAAATAAAATATGTGCTTTAAAAACAACAGTACATTTAGTAAGGGATTAATTACAAGTTAATAACAAGAATACTTTTAATGAGAAATTTGAGCTTGATGTTTTTTTGATAATTTCATTTAAATTTGGTCGTAAAAATGACAATACTACTCTGGTATCGTCCTACATTTGACAGTTATGATCTTTTTTTCGTTTTTATGTTGGTTAATACTGAAGCCGACGTGAGGCATAGGGAGGCAGTGAGGCATAAAAGCAGTGAGGCATAAAAGTCAGTTTAATGATTCTAAGAAAGAACGCATTTGCAAAACAAGTAATTAATTTTTTTATAGATCTAAATACATGTTTCTGTTAAAATAATTTGTACATTTTCTTTTCAAATTATATTACTTAATAATTTTAAATATATTTACATATATAAGTACAGTTTTTAATTTAAACTTTACTTTAAAAAAATTTTGCGGTATACCTTACTAAAATTTGGTAGTATACTTTACTAAAATTTGGCGGCACAATTTAAGAATTTCGCGGCACACAAAAGTGCCGCGGCACAGTGGTTGAGAATCACTGATCTATACAGCCGAGTTAGTAACCTTTGTATTTATTTTAGGGATGTTTTGTCTTATTTGGAATTATCAGTTTTATGCACTTCTATCCTTGTAGCAGGAATGGTGAGGTTGGTTTTTTCGCGAAACGGATTTACGGGGTTTAATTATCCTTTGTTGTCCCTTTTTTTTAATAGTTTTTCCCATTTAGTTCATTATTTTCATCGTGTCAGTAGAAAAACGAACGACAGATATTCAACAGTATTTTCAAATTTGAAATCTTTAACCTCATTATTTCATTTATAGAGCACATTATAAGAGATCCTGTTCATATTTTTGCTTCTATTAATTTCGGCCTTTTATTTACCAAATATTTTTTGCTTCATTTTTTTCTTAGATCGTTTTCAAATTTTTTAAGGCCAAGCGTAATCTTTAAAGGTGAAAGATAAACCTCATGAAATAGTGTTTACTTTAACGAGCCATTTTTTATAACCAATTAAGATATAAGCAAATGTTTGTCGATTATGACTAATTAGTTCAATGTTTATTTTTTATGTCGTTAATAAACAATATTATGAATAATCATTTTTGTAGGTAAGCATTAGGGGGGAAATAATAATTTGTACTAAGATAATGAGATTAAATTTCAGAATATTCATTCAAAATTTAATGAATAAAAATGTTTATACGAAGAAAAGATAGCGTGTTCTCCTGCTTAATAAAAAGGTTTTAATAATCGGATTATGCATAATCAGTGTCATTCTGTGCGTGTACAAACACTGTCATAATAAGGCGACAAATTTAAATACGCAAAAAACAATAGACTTATGCAAATGAAAATATGTTGTCATAATATTAACACAATGACATGGTAAAAGTATCCTGTCCTAGATGCCATAAAGAAAGCTTAAAAACCAAATGGAGTGTTTTTCAACTTAAACTGCTTTTTGTGTGTTTTCTGTAAACTTTCTAAATTGCAACCTCTGTGTATCCATTCTCAAGTATTTAAGTAGAAGGTTTATTAGCAAACGATTTCGTATAATCTACTACAGCATTTTGGAATTTTTTTAAATGCTGCTTTCAGTGGCAGGATGCCGAAGTTTGAGGGGGGGGGGGGGTAAATATAAGAAGAGCTTATAGTGTTTTAAAAAACTTTTAATCTATATTATAAAGCTAAAATCTCTTTCTTTAAGTGATTTTAGCGATTATTTTAATGTATATCTTCAATGTATCTGTGTCAGTTATTTCTTCAGTTGTAGATGTCGTCTCTGTAAAATGTCCTCCACTTTATCCTTTTTCGCCCATATATCCAAAAGAGAGATGGTAAAACACTAAGTTTTTCAAGGAAAAGGCCAGAGTTTTGCAAAATGGGGCTAAAAGAAGAACAAAATGCAAAAAGTAATCTTTTATGAAAGTGTAGATACCGAATTTAGTGAACAACAAGACGAAAGGACATTGATTATTCAATGCATTTTATGTTTGTTTCTAAAAATTAAATTTAACTGGGATTTAAAAACTGTCTTTAAAATAACACACCTTTATGATACGTATACTCATGCGAGTATACGTGTAATAATAAGTTGATACGATTTCTATCATGGGTTGCTTAAGAAGTACTCAATCGCCATAATGTACCCTACCTCCCGTTAAAGTTTGCGACAATATTTTTGATACACCCAGTATTGTTGCTAAAATAGTTATTGGTTTATTACCAGAGAAAATGCATTAGCATGCATGTATGGTCATTCTATAGAGATTTGTCTGTTTTAAGAAGTTTCTTAGGTTTTTCCAGGATTTTCTGCGGATTTAGATAATACTGCGAAAATAGAGGCTTCTAGCTGTTTTGTCAGTACTGTTTCAGATTACTTCAATCTTGGAACATCACCTCATCTTATGTATAATCTGAAGTAGTAATAATTGGCGATGGACTTAAAAAGCGGGCAATTCCCATGCTGCGAATGTTATTTTGTGTGGCAATGAATTAGTGTTGTGTAAAATATTTGCCTTATTCTTTGAGGGTGGTCAATACGACTACTTTCCGAAAAGCAGACGATTGATTATACCTCACTGGTGCTTTCCATCCTGGAGGCGGTGTTGACGGCGTCCCCGAACAAGCAGTACCTCGGCATTTTCAAGCCTACTACTCCAGCAACCACGGCACCGGTATGAATGCCTAAAAGACACAAAATAGAATGTCAAATAAAAATTGAAAATAACATAAATTTTAGTAGAAGTCAATATCATATGTAATGGTTTTATTTTGTTCTTTCGTTTTGAATATCTTGGTGTATTATAAGAGTGTCAAGGAAAATCAATGGTACGTCCATCATTTTCAAGTTTATGTTTTTCGACTCCGTTAGGTTCAAAATCATAAGTGACTTCTCATACTTTCATTTATAGAATGATTTCCCACGCTTTCGTTTTCTGTTTTACTTCCCATGCTTTCACTTTTGTTTGCTCAGACATTGACATCCCAAGATTTCGTTTTTGTCTGACTTACCACACTTTCATTTGTAGTTTGACTGACCACAATTTCATTTTTAGTTTGACTTCCTATTCTTTCAGTTTGGTTTACTCTGACTTTTCAACTTTTTAAATTTTAGTACGATTTCCCACAATTTCATTTTAATTTGACTTCCCATGATTTTATGTTTTTTTGGTTTGTGTCCTTTCATTTTTAATTTGACTTTCCATGCTTTCAAATTTTCTTGGTCTGGCATTGACTTCCCAAGATTTCAATTTTGCTCTGACTTATCAAGCTTTCTTTTTTAGTTTGACCTCCCATTCTTTCATTTTTGTTTGCTCTGGTTTCCCAAACTTTCAGTTTTAGTCGATATCCTACATTTTCATTTTTAGTCTGATGTCCCACACTTTCATTTTTTTGTCTGACTTCCCAAGCTTTTCTATTAGTTTGATTTTCCAAGGTTTATTTAATTTTATGCAGGAATCACTCTAAAACAGTTATCGCCAAACTATGTAGTTAGCTTTCCCTCAGTAAAGCTCACTTTGCAAGAATGCAATATATACAGCCTATCCACTAGTTTGAAGAAACAACATAAGTATTTTGTAATAAATAGCGTAATGAAAGCTGAACAGCAAATTTCACACCAAAACGTTATATAAGGTTTCTGAAACTTTTTCAAGTCTTAGGACTAATAGCAAAACAGCTACAATAGAATTAAAGTGGAATAACATACAGAAGGCTTTAATAGGTTGAAAACAGGACTCTTTTCTGTCAATTCTGAGACTTTTCTTCATCAATATGCAAGAAACCTCAGACCCTAAAGTTTTGATTTGATCTGATTTGATTTTTATGGCACATGAAACTTGAAAGATTATACGCTGTGCCAATCACAATTAAAATGCATTAAAAGCGTTTTGTTTAAATTTCCAGTTAGATTCATAAAAATAATTCCTTAAAAAGACATAAAAACACAATGTTGAACTATTAAATAAAAATAGTAAATTGAGATAAAATATTGAATAAAAACGACCTCATATATAACATTGATAATAGTTGATAAAGCCCAGGAAGATTCCCGAACATGAACTTTATTTAAGATTAGGCGAAGGTCCAATCAATGTAGAACGATTAAAATTATTTCCAAAGATATTTGATCCTAAATTATTCGAAACAAGAAATTAATTAATATGTGGCACAAACTTGTGCTTCTATAGCATTTTGGCATTCGGGCTCACTTTCACCTTTTAAGAGATGTCAGTTTCTAAAGGAAGAATCTTTTGGAGAGCCACTGAAACCTATCTCAAAGCAATTGAGCCGATTCGGCCTGTTTTTAGTGATCTTGAGCAATCTTAATTATCAAAATAATTTAGAACCTTAAGACATCTTTGGGTTATATGTTCTCGATCATATTTCTATAGTTTGTTTAGATTTGAATTTTAAATCTTCCATTGTGATTGCTGATCACTGTGTTGGCTATCATATAGTGAAGATGAAAGCTTTGTACATAATCGCCGGTTAATTGACTCACGTTTGTTTTGCCTGTTTGGATTCAATAAAGCGGCGATGTTTTATTACATAGGTTACACAATAAATCTTCCTGTGTTTTTAAGTTGCAATATTTACAATAAAATATTGTTAGAAAAACGTGTGTAAGTGACTTGAATGGGAAAACCAGTTTAATTTTAGTTTGCTTTGAAGTCGAGCTAATTAATTTTTACATTTCTTTTCAATATTATAAAATGATGTACAGTCATCGATTGTTGCACCTCATTGTTCTAAGGTTCTTCTAAAAGTCTGAAGATATTGAAGAGATTCTTTTGCTGTTAGTACTGGTACGACATTGTTTTCTTCTTCATCACTATCTTCTGTTTTTTCTTTGGACTGTTTAATTGTTAAAACGACGTCTTCTTCAGTTATTGCAGCTGAAGTTGCTATTTTGTATCGATGTCAACCCAATTCCAAAATTCGTTGTCTAATTAATTTCTCATCAGTAAGTGGATCTTCCTGCTGCTGATTAGAATTGTCACTCACAACCTAACATAACTTACCCCCCCCCCCTTTAACTGAAACCCTCTCCCTTTGGATGGCGTTGAGAGTGAATCCAAGGTTCAAAGTGACTGTTTATCTTTTAATCTTAAATAAGCTTACGTCGGCTGAGCAGCAGAACAAAAACTTCGAAGGCAGACCAAATTATTTGATTCATTTAACCGCCGATTTTATTCAAATAAGCGGCGAATTTCCTATGTAAATACAGTAAAACTCACTTAAAACGCTCTTCAAGGGACTAGCTCAAAAGAGCGTCTTAAACGGGAAAGCGTCTTAAGCGGGAAAGCGTATTATGAGTAAACTGTTATAAAGCAAGCAAACTCTAATTGCTCAAAATTGTGTAAATATGTATTGATCATCATTTAGAAACACATACAATTCACAAAACATATACAACATAACATGAACAAAACATATACATAAACAATTCACAAAACATATATAATGAAAGATATTAAAAAGAATGATACATACTGAAATTATTGCTTTTCTTGCGCACTGCGGGAAAAATTGTGGATCTTTGTTTGTTTAAGGTTTATAATATGTGTTGCAGCAAGAAAATTATCGAATCAAGAATTTTCTTAAAGGGGGGAAGGGAGCTCGCCCTTATCTTCCCATTATGTTTGACTGTGCCCTCAGGGCATGGGCTTCGGCTCATGACGGGCGGTGACGTTCCCGAGGTACCCGATGTCAACAGCTTGAACCACGGTCTGGATGGGAGCTTGCTCCTGATGATAGTCCCTTTGGCTATCACATTCCGGACGAAGGTTCCTATACTAAAGGGTCGTCCTGCTTTGGACTCCCTTCGAACCACTAGGCCCACTGAGGTAGTCTCTGTAGACTATCCTCCCGGGACAGATTCGCTCTCATGGGTGGGAGAGCTGGAGATCGACCGCCCCGGGGGCATCCCTCTCTGTATGACCGTCAAGGTTGGGTCAGAGGGGCCCGGGGTTGCTTCGACAGTGTCTTGAAGAAGAAGAATTATGTTTGACTGAGTGGCCATAAGACAAATAGTAAAAAGAGCCTCCCAGGAGGTACGAAAGGTAACAAAACCCCTTATAGGTCCCCATCCTTACACCACTGCTTCCAGGAAGTTCTGCCGGGGTCAGAATAAAGAGAGTACAGTCTTTACTTTGAGCAGAATGAATGGAGAAGTAGGGGTTATGAAGCAAAGAAACACAAGAAAAGAGCGTCTTATCCGAAAATAAAAAGCAGAATAAAGCGTTTTAACTGAGTGGATTTTACATTGACTAATATAAAAAATGTCCAGGGACCGAAAGAAAACAGCGTCTTAATCGGGAAAGCGTCTTATGCGGGAGCGTTTTAAGCGAGTTTTACTGTATACGATTCTGTTCCGTTCTTCTTAATTTGATTAATAAAAGCGGCTGATTCAATTAACCAGTGATTCAATAAACCGGCGGTCACTGTATTTTTATTCCAGACAACCTACATGCTGCCTGGTAATTCCCATAATCCTATATCCAACTGAGTATTCAGCACATTTCAATTAAAGAATTTTTGGAAAACATTTTAATGAATATCTGATCGATTCAAAGATATTCAAATCTATTTCCAATTTTTTTTCAACTTTAACTAATAGTGTTAACACTCTGCTACTATTTTTATTGCTATCTCTATTTTATTGTTATCTTATTGCTATTTTATTGCTATCGCTGCTACTACTGCTCTGCTACTACTGCCCTTATTGCTATTTTATTGCTATCTGTGCTATCTCTATTTTATTGTTATCTTATTGCTATTTTATTGCTATCTCTGCTAATCTGGCAAAATGAATGATTTAATTGAAACTCTTTTTCCAATTCTTTTCAATTTCAACTAGTAGCTACTATTTAAAGCTACTATTAACACTCTTGCTACTATTTTCTTCTACATAGAGCTTCTACAATAATTTTTAAATCGAAATAGAACGTAAATTTACTAATCATTGCAACGTAGCTAATTTTCTTCGAGCTGATCTTCGAACATAAAACAAAAATCAAATTACGGTCAAACTTAAATAAAATAACTTTTCGATTAAATTTCAGGCGTTAAAATTTTTACTTGAAAGAGAACGCACGATAAAACATGGTACAAAGTGTGCTCGTAAACATCATTATTGCTTCGTTTGATTTATGAAAAATAACAATCAGTTTCCAGAATCATATCCATTCTTAAAACTTTTAAATTTTTATAGATTTCTTTTTAGAAATAGAAGTCGACTGAGACCTTCTTTTTTTCTTTTTGAAGTTGAACAATACAAAGTTTCCTTAAGCTTGAATAAAAAAATACATTTAATGCAATATAAATGCCAATAAAATATAAATATAAATCAATACAATACAATACAATATAAATCCCAAAAGGTATAAATGTTGTTTATACATCATGCAATGCTTTTATTAAAAAATATTTTTAACATTCTTATATAAAACTCACTTTTTTTGTTTAATATTCTCTCTGTAACTATCAAACGTAAATAAAAATCGCTAGGGAACTGAAGTAAACACACATTAGGTATAAAGGTCACAAACAGATTAAACTCATAAATTCTTAAAATATTTTATTAGTCCTGCAACAAAAGACTAAATTTTTTTCAAAGTCAGGTTTTCCCTTTCTTCGTTTGATAAACTAATTTGAAAAATGTTGCTTATGATATTAGGTATAGACCTTGGCCTTAGACGAATGGTTTGTCAAATTTACTTAAATGATTTCTCTAAAGGCAATAAAAAGCCCAAAATTTATTAATGTTGTTTATCTCTTCTATTTCGTGAATTGTGTATTTGTTTTCAATTTCTTAATTCCTTATAATTTTATTAAATTTTAAAAGAAGTGCCAATTCGATTTAAGAAGGTATGGGAAGAAAACTGCTTTACTTTTTATGTTTATAGTCACACACACAAATGTCAAAGAGAAGTTAAGTTTTGTTATGTCTAACACTTGCTCGTATTCGTTCATATCACTCTTATTAGTATCCGCACGGTGTTTACTCTCAAGAGAACCAATGGCTGAATCGAAAACAGTTTTTCGTGGATGCATAGCTCCAATCAGAAAAATATCTCTTTTGACGCAAAGCTTTATTAACCACAGGAAAATGGTTATTCTGATGTTGACAGAGATGTCGTTCAAATTTTATTCGATCGCAGATTGGTGGATTCATTTTCATTTTTACTCTCGCGTGGATAAAAATGGACATTACATTCTTGCATCTTCATACCGTGGCAACCGCATTGTTATGATCAATAAAACAGTGGAAAAAATGCACAAATTAATGTTTAGTTATTTTTTTATATTTTTCATGAATAAAATATTATTTTAACACGGTGGAGATACGGGGTGTTCTAGTGTAAAAAGTGACGAGGATCAGAAACTCAATGACAAGCATTTAATTTTTAATTTAGAAAAGCGATATTCACTTTTAATGCGAATTTTTGCTGCTCAATCTTCATTCTGGCTACAAGATTCTCAAAACCATTCATTCTTAGATGCTATGGCAAAGATTTTGCTTGCGATAATAGTGGCTTAATATAATAAAAAACAAAGCATTTTAGTTGTTTTGCTGCATTTTTTCATAAAAAATAAAGAAAAAAACGTTTTGTAAGTTACAGTTGCAAACATCATTTTCCAGTAGTTAAAGTGGAACACCGGCACCCAGACGGTTTCAAGTTTTTTTTTTTTATTTGTTGGTCTTAAAACAAGATAAGTACATGCAGGCAATGAACTGTTTGAAATCTTGTGAAATCTAGCATTGTTTTGTAGACCTTCTAATACTGTGACTTTACTGTCTGTCTGCCGAAAGATCACATCCCGCCAGTAAGTCTAAGCTCGTCTGTTGCTATAGTAACTGGTCTTTGCCGATTCTCAGCAGGGGAGTTAAAAGAAGCTTTCGTTTTTTTGCGAAACGTTTTTCGTTTTTTTCTTCTTAAAAACACCCCCTAAAAAAAATGAACGAAGTCCCGTTACTATAGCAACAGACAAGCGTAGACTTACACGAGGGATGTGTTCTTTCAGCAGACAGACAGTAGTTTTGTTTGACTTCTCTTCACTTATTGAAAATATTTAAACATTCTATTTTTCAGCGAATTTCCAATCACGTAAAGGTAATAAATTTTACAAATTTCTCCTACACTATGGTCTCCTACACTATGGTTAATTTATGGTTCATTTTTCAATGGTTAAAGTGGAACACCGACACCCAGACGGTTCCAAGTTTTTTCTTTATTTGTTGGTCTTAAAAGAAGATAAGTACATGCAGGCAACGAAATGTTTGAAATCTTACGAAATCTGGCATTGTTTTGTCGACCTTCTAATACTGTGACTTTAGACCTGTTTGAATTCTCTCAACTTAATGAAAAAATTTCAACATTGTATTTTTCAGCGAATTTCCAATCACGTAAAGGTAATAAATTTTACAAATTTCTCCTACACTATGTATACATGTTCTGAGAAACAACTTTTTAATATAGAGTTTATATTACTTTTAAAATTATTAGAAGATTTATTAAACATGAAAACATGTGGGCTCAGTGGTCTAGAGGTATGATTCTCGCTTCGGGTGCGAGAGGTCCCGGGTTCGACTCCCGGCTGAGCCCTGTGCACTTTGATGAGTTTTTTGTTTTAGTGTAGTTTTGTACAATGATATTTTACAAGTGCAAAAGTTAGCTGAAGGGTAATTTTCAATCGATGATTCGATATTATATTTTCACTTTTGTAAATTTTTTTATAGAAAATTTTAATCCGTTTTGGTTTTGCAAAAAAGATTAAAGTAAAACAAAGAATTGGTCTACTGTTGCTTGAAAGTAAATAATAAACTTATTGATATACAGTCGACGCTCGCTATAACGACCACCCGATACAGCGACCGTCCCATTAAAACGACCCAATCGAAAAGTACCAAGTGATTTCTAATTTAAACAATGTTAATTTTACATCCAATATAACGACCTTTTGGCTTATTCAATCCAATATAACGTCCAGATTCCATTTCTATTGCAAAGATCTAAACGTATTTTTATCTCTATACGAATAAATTTTGGAAAAATTCTTGGTAAAGCTTTGTGTACTGAATCATTCACTAACTATAATGAATGCATCTCTATATATTTCTTTCCTTTATCAGTCAACTTTGACGAGCATGAACATTAACCTTATTTATTGGTTGAATAAAACGAAACATATTTCTCCAAACACTTTCTCAGAACAATCAAAAGCCAAAAGAGCTTAGAACATCGAGAGAGTAACCCCGTAGGTCTAGAAAGTATCCTAGGTTTTCTTACCCATAAAACAATTAAGATGATAAATGGACTTCTAATAAGTACTCTTCTCCTTTTTACGTGATTTTTATACGTAAGCTAAAACCTTTTCGCAGATTCCTTGTATATTTCCGTTACAACGACCATCCATTATAACGACCTTTTTTCCTGGAACATTAGGGGTCGCTATATCGAGCGTCGACTGTATTACTTTCTAAAAGAAAATAAATTCATAATTTAATTTTTAAATCCTCAGTTTGAATTTAGCGTATTTTTTCACCTAGTTTTATTGTTGCTTTTTATTTTATATTGTGTGTCAATTTCAATACACTTATTTATTATCAGTTCTTATTTAGTATATTTTTATTAGTTCTGTTTTTATTTTAGTTTCTTTCCTTTTATTATGTGCCATGTTTAGTGGTGTGTTGTTTTTGGCGGTTAGTTTCTCGATTTAAAAATTTGACAAAAACGTTTCAAATGTAAAATTTATTTGTTTATCGAGGGTTTTGAAAATTGGGTTCGTCGGTTCTTGTGGAAATTCTGAACCGCACAGGAGCACACACAGGAAATTCTCCAAGGGGAAGAATCAAAAAATTAGGAGGGTGCGCACCGCATTGTTATGATCAATAAAGCAGAGGAAAATGCACAAATTAATGTGAAGTTTAGTTATTTTTCTACATATTTCATGAATAAAATATTATTTTAACATGGTGGCGATACGGGGTGTTCTAATGTAAAAAATGTCGGGGATCAGAAACTCAGTGACAACGATTTAATTTTTAATTTAGAAAAGCGATATTCACTTTTAATTCAAATTTTTGCTGCTCAATCTTCAACCTGGCACAAGATTCTCAAAACCATTCATTCTTAGATGCTATGGCAAAGATTTTGTTTACGATAATAGAAGCTGAAGATCATAAAAATCAACGCAGTTTAGTTGCTTTTCTGCATTTTTCATTAAAAAAATCTTCGCAGTTGCAAACATCATTTTCTAGTGGTTAAACTGAAACACCAACACCCATATAGCTCCAAGGTTTTTATTAATGATACCGTTTGAAACCATAAAAATATTTTGGAAAAATTAAGAAATTAAGTTTTTAGCCAACTGTGGCTGAATGGCTAGCGCTGTGGTGTTCAGTTCAACAGTTCGCGGGCTCGATTCCCGCCTCGGGCTTGGGTGTTTGTAGTGGTTTAGAATCCACTTTAAACATTAGGACTCGGTCTAATTAGCCCTCGTGTGCAAAACATGACGTTTTAGAGTGGCACAAATCAAACCAAACTAAACTTATTTTATACCATTTTCCCTCTAATAATACAAATCAGATAAAAAAAATTCAAACAAATTCCCGTTGGAAAGAAAATACCCCACAATCTCCTAATTCAATTTTTGAAAACTTCATTGCAACCTGTCAAGGGAGTCCGAAACGTTATTATAATTTAGAAATCTAGATTTTTGAAATTTTTAATTATTATTTTGAATTTACTCATGAGTTGAAACTAGTAGAAGTATGCATAAAAGTTATGTAAGTCCACCCATTACAATGCTTGTTTGTTGTTTACTGTTGAACAAGAATTCACCTAAATGCATTTTTCGAAAAAAAAATAATAAGCAAATAGATTTAAGTCAGTATTGGTTTGAAAAAAAAAAACATACATTACATATAAGCAATTTCATTGTAGGTAATTTAGTTCTATATTGATAAGCTATATGTTTATTGCGTCGATACTCACAACAGTTGAAAATAATTTGTGGCGCCATACTGTTGAAATTTCGTAAGTCGATTGCTCCCCTATTAAGTCAATGACGAGTAAAACCTTCTCGATTTAAAATTAAAAGCTTTACTGCACATATAATTTACGTCTTGAAAACCACTGCAAATGTCGTCAGAGTTGTTATTATTCTTCCAACGTCTCTGTACATGCACTTCCCTTAAAAGAAGAGCTATGCATAACATTGAGCGATTACGATTGCCTGCGTCTGCACACAGTTCACGAAGCCCAGCGACTCGGTATAATTCAATGTTTAGTAAAAAGTTGATTCCTAATCTGGACTGGTCAGCGATAAGGAATGTTCGAATCATTTTTAACTGCTTGACGCTGCGTCACACTATCAAGATTGCACTAATCTGAAGCCTTCAACTTCAACCGTACCAGCTCATTAGTAGACACTCCCAGTGCTGTCCCTGTGTTATC
>Ga0115856_100390_pt1 | contig 16357 bp, 7 predicted proteins | sample InSIn4gowninarea_FD_83870 | JGI IMG/M metagenome (GOLD analysis project Ga0115856, IMG submission 83870)
CACCGAACTAGAGTCCTTTCGAGTACATTTTGAATGCTTTAAAAAGGCGTATAGCCCTCCTCCTCAAACCCTTGCCAAGCTTGCAAATGATTTGCAAGAGCTATCTTTCACTTCCTACTGAACAATTAAATTCAACAAAAATCTTTAATAAAAAGTGGTAAAGGTCAGATTAGTGTTAGCATTCAATTAAGAAATTTTAGAGTTAGAAGCAATGTGGAAACACAGGCCTACTAGCTCTAAGGTTTTTCGTTTCACAAAATATCCAGATGCATAATTTACTCTGAATATTTAGTAGTTATTTTTACCATTGTATCCCTCATTTTGTGTCATCTTTTACTTTCAATGATCAGCCGCCCGATGGGCCAGTGGATAGCGCGTCTGCTTCCTAAGCCACGGGCCCGGATTCGAATCCCGGTTAGGGCATGGATGTTCCCCTGTGTTGTCCAGTTTGGGGTAAAGATGGCTCACCCACAATGGTAGTACTGAAAAATTTAAAATAATTATTCTATCATGTAACGGTATTTCGTAGTTGTGAAAGTCATGGAGTGAACATAAGTGAAAGAGAATATATTTGTTTTGCATATGCATCATTAATGCACTCTTATAATATCATACGCAGTTACAAGAAGAGAAAACGAAAAATAGATTAACAGTTATGTCCAGTATCCAAGTAACAAAATATTTTTGCATCCGGGTACCTCAGTAATGTAGTTGGCAGCGGCTTTTATCAAAGTACTGGCGTCACTTCTATTCAGAGAGTCCACCTGCGCCCTCGAACAGAGATGGAACAAGAGGACAGACGATTAGCGACTGAAGAGAAATGTCAGAGATGGACAGCTGTGTTTGTCCGCCTTGCACTAGAATAAAGCTTACAAAATACCGCATCGGGCCCCACTTTATAAAAAGCAGAGATTTTACAAATGCGAAAACATGTTTGCCATCACTGAATCAGATGTGAAAAATGAGAGAGACCTACACAGAATATTTTCCTTCTTTTCGTTTTCCGTTCATCTGTGTATCTATCTGTATCTATATTTATGTATTTCAATACATCTATATTATGTATTATTTATGGCAACTGTCTTCAATCTGATTTTTAATAATGAAATATAATAAAAAATAAAAGAGCGAAAAATAAAGAAAATTAAAATATGTTTAAATGATATTCTTCTAAGATGGATGATGGCGTTGGTTCTTAATTTTGCGTCTTCGAAAATAGCATATGTTTACATAATTGGAATGCTAAACTTAATACGTACAATACAATCTTTCAAGCAGAATCACTGGCGATATATAAGGCTTTAGCATGGCATATGCAATTTCATAGTTCTAAACCTTTCATTATTTTCTCAGACAGTCAATCCGTGATTATGTCCTTATCTAGTCCTAAGCATACATCTAAAATATTGCAAGATATTCTCCTTTTATTTTCCAAATTTAAAGGCAGTTATGGTGGAATTTCCTGGGTTAAGGCGCACGTGGGCATTTCGGGAAATGAAATGGCGGACTCCCTTGCTAAGCAGGCTGCTTCCTCTAATTTTCAAGGTCCTTATATAAATGTACCAATGTCCAAATCATACATCAAATCACTAGTTTCAAAATTCATTTTAGAAAAATGGCAGTCTTCCTGGAATAATTCAGAAAAAGGTCGTCATACCTTTTTATTTTTGCCTAAGGTGTCAACATCACACGTCTACAATAATTTTTGCATCAATATGTTTTTGACTAACAGGGGGCCTTTTCCTGCTTTTCTTCATAGCATTGGAAAACTGAACACACCAAATTGTGTATGTTCGGGTATAGGTGATGCAATGCATTATGTATTTCACTGCCCTTTAACGGAAATGTTTCATTTTACTAAACCATTAGAGAATCTTGAACCATTTTGGTTCTCGGCTGTGATAAAACATAAAGCATCACTTAATAAATTATGTCGTTTGATCAAGTGGCTACTTGATAATGAAATATTCATTCAGTCAGTTTAGTGAATACTTTCTAAATTTGTTTATATTTTCGTGAAGGTGTTTTAGTTATTAGTAAATTAGTTAATAGGTTTTCTCTTTTCTAAATTTTTTTTAAAGTTTCCTCTGTAATGTTCTCTAAAAATTTAATTTTTACTTTTTATTACTTTGGACGATCCTAGGCAAACTAGGCCGTCTTTGTATATATATATATATATATTGACATTTATCTATCGAGCTAAATTACTTTACTATATGTATACATAACTGTACATGTAAATTTGTATTTTATTGATTTAATAAAATTACTTTCGTTGGTGGTCCTGTCCCGGGACCCAGTACGCGGCATTGCTGGTAGAGGGTCTCTCCGTTGGGGAATTAACGTGTAAGTAATGCCGCGTCCCCAACGGGAGTGAAGTGAAGTGATATTCTATTATTATTAATTAAAAAATTATAATAACCTACACAGCAGCAATTATTACCTGCGTTTTCAGTTGTAGGAAAATGGTTGCCATGTTATCTAGATAATAACCTACACATCAGCAATTATCGTCTGCGTTTTCAGTTGTAGGAAAATGGTTGCCATGGTACCTAGGCAATAACCTACACATCTGTAATTATCGTCTGCGTTTTCAGTTGTAGGAAAATGGTTGCCATGGTACCTAGGCAATAACCTACACATCAGCAATTATTGTCTGCGTTTTCAGGTTGTAGGAAATTGGTTGCCATGGTACCTGGGCAAAAACCTACACATCAGCAGTTATCATCTGTGTTTTCAGTTATTGAGAAATGGTTGCCATGGTACCAAGAAATTTGCTTTTCCAGAAACTGTTGGAGTCAGAATTTTTTAATAATCAGCTGAATTCGTCATTAAAAAATAGTTCTCTGAATTGAACACATACAAATGTGTACTTGGAGGTGGATAACTTCGTAATATACTGCACCGAAATACATTATTCCGTAGATCTACTTGTTATTATCACGATAATTTGCAATGAATGCACGGGTGTTCAAACATTTCAACGTTTCTTTCTATTTTCGAGAGTTGGTTTATTGAAGAATATGGAAACAAAGTCTATCTTTCCAAACCGTCTTTAAACTTTTGTTTTGCATTTATTTTAATCTGACTGCCGCACTCTCCAAGAGATGGCGTTGCGGATTTGTAATATGGGCACAAACCTAAAGGAAAAGGAACCATCATGTTCCTTCACCTGTAATGTTTGCGAATTACCGACCACAAGATTTTCATATCCACAGATTTTACATAGTATATTTATTTATCATTACACGTTCTTTTACACAAAGAAAATTTTTTGTCGACCTTTGTTCTCGTATTTATGCACATTGTTGTCGTACATCTTTATCACAAATGCATTAATTAAGGAAAAAATCAGAAAAAATTACGGTTATTCATAAAGTTACATGTAGAATTTTTGAAGAAACTGACCCTCAATGTACTACACAGTAAGGTGTAAAAAAATGAAATGAAATTATCTGACAGTTATGGTGTTATAGATGTTAGCAGTATAGGTATAAAATAAACAAATCGGATGTGACCATTTGGTATAAGAAAATTACCTTCAATATGGAATATCATCCCCTTTACAAGCAATACACAGCACATACATCAAAATGTGATGCTGTTAATTATACAGTTTCTCAGTTCAGTAGGAAGTGAAAGATAGCTCTTGCAAATCATTTGCAAGCTTGGCAAGGGTTTGAGGAGGAGGGCTATACGCCTTTTTAAAGCATTCAAAATGTACTCGAAAGGACTCTAGTTCGGTGATCGAGCTGGCCACTTCATGCTGAGAATTTTTGCTACTGAAGATAGTCATCCACGATGACAGTCGTGTGTGATCTAGTCTGTGTGTTGCCCTCCTGTAGCAGGAAATCACTTATTGTTCCAGCATAAGGGATTACGTAAGCATCAAGGATGTCATCTCTATAGATCTGAACCATACGATTCCTTTTGCAAATACATGCGTTCACCCAAAGAGTTACTATCCCACAGTGGTTTGGGTCAAGTCGTCGACAGGTCATTTCGTCGACACCACATCGTCAAATAATACGTTTCGTCGAGAGGTTAATTTCGTCGACGATTTCGTTTCGTCGACAAGTCATTTCGACAAAACGTACGTATATTTTAAATTGATGATTATTTGTCAAATGTGTTTTAAAAATATGATAGTATCACATTTTTCATACTTTTATTAAATTATAGGTTTGACAAATAATCATCAATTTAAAATATTCTGTCTTATTCATCATGTTAAGGAATTCCTATTATCAGAATTATTTTAATATTTTAGAGAAGTTAAAAAACTTTCCTGAATTTATAAATTAGAATAAGGAAAACATGTTACTATTATTTTACTGTCAAAATCCTTTGATAATCGATCACTGGAGAGTCACTTGTAAGACTTCAATGAAGAAATGAAAAATGAAATTTTGAAATCAGTTAAATAACGTAAGATCATAACTAAGATATTTTTCATATTCGTTTATGCACCCCAAGGACATATCATTTGTCCTTGTGTCATCCAACGTATTTCTTACTTTAACAAACAAAACTACCATATATATTTATAATACATTATTTACGAAACGTACTTTTAGACGAATTGACCTGTCGACGAAGTAATAGTCAATGACTTGAACGCGACAGCGAATACAGACACTACCTCTTCTCTATGCATTTCTTTCACAGATGTTTGGTGAATGATCACGCGTTCCAGGTTAAATAACTTCTACTATCACTTTCTAGACTAAACCTGGACTCATCCTTAACAAGAACAGTCCTCCATTGATCAACCATCTAGTGGATATTTTGTTTTGCCCACCTCAAATTGTCCCTTTACGGCATGACGAGAGCGGCCGTAAATGGTTGGTGGCCTCGAACCAACATTTGGTGAATGCGGTGAATGTAGACTACATTCGTGAAACCATCTATGGATGGTTGACGTTGACACCAACCTCCCGGTGGCTGAAGCAGTGGAGGATCTGAGATGAGTGAATATAGCGATTCTATTTCTGGGAGCACACAACTATAAAGGTCGGTGATTTGTTGACCGTAGCCCTTGGTCGTCTATAGTTGAACTCCTGAATGTGGAATCTGTGGTTAGGAATTGCTGCCAAAATCTTTGAAACACAGAAAGACTCTCATCTAGCCATGTGATAATTGCCGTAAATGGAGGGGGGCGGTCCGCCCCGGGCGCACTCCCAGTCGGGGGCGGCAGATTTTTTATTTTTCGCAAAGAACTAATGGCCAGATATCTGCTGGGCACGTTTTTGAGGGTTCTCAATTTGTGGGTGGGTGGCGAGAAGATGTTACGTTCGTGGATGGTGTATTCTCCATCCAAATCATCTTTACTTTGCTTTTGATGCAGACTGATCGAAACAATTACTGCCTGTAGTTCAGCATTCAACAGCGATAATAATGAAGACCAGTCGGCAAAAGCTTGGGTCCCAATAGAACACTGATAGTGAAACACAAAAGTCCTCGGTTAGTGTTTGGGAGGGTGAACACCTCTTGGAGTTGCCCAGGGGCGCACACATAAATTTCTACAAGGGGGGGGGTCCAAAAATTGAAATTAGTACTGTACGTAAACAAGACTGACTGATATAGGAATAACCTTTTTGCCATTTAAATTCAAAGGTAGTCACTTTTAATTAAAACATAGTTTTTTTTTAAAACAGTAAGCCATTTTTAACTAAAACATATAAAATAATTGTTTTAATTAAAGAATGAAGTATCATCCTGTTTCTTTGACTTCATTTGTATCTAAAACATGGGTAGTATAACTCTTCAATTTTATTGTTATTGTTAAACATAGTTCAAAATGTTTTTGATGATAATTGAATTCTGAGTGTTCATCAAAATATTCATCCACAGGATTCCAGGTCTTGAAAGCTTGAGAAACAGGTTTGCCTGTAGATTAATAGATTAATTATGGTGGATACTAACCTCGGATGGACACAGTAAAGCGTAGTATTTACAGTATGCCCCATCCGTAAATTTTGAATAGCATAACCGCTTCCTAAATCAGGACACAGGAAAAATAGGATTTGGAGAGAGAAAAGGGAAATTCTAAATTTTTACAAAATCACAAAATGGGGATATTCGCTAAAAAGCAGAAGAATCTCATCCTAGACAGACATATTGGAACTATGGGGGTTCCAGTTTTTCATTGAACTGCCTTGCTGTTTAGTTATCTAGACAGGAATGCTCAAAAGAACTTTCTAATTTCTGCAATTGGTTATGCTCAAATTATATTCTTTAGGTTACTACTGAAAAAACAAATACTAAAAATGCCTTTAAAAAAGGGAGTTATAAAGCTGCTTTTAAACTGTAGCTATAAAATAAATATATTTTTAGTGGGGGGGAGGGGGTCCGGACCCGGTGGACCCTCCCCATGTGTGCGCCCCTGGAGTTGCCACGCAGGGCGATGTATGCTAATGGAAATTCACCCCACATAAAATCCGTCGTGGCTCTCATGTTCTCTATTTTCCAAACTGCCACTGGAAATGACAGTCCAGGTGAAGGTTTCTCATCTGGAGGTTGCTTTAAAATTAAGAGATTCCAAAGCTGAGCGAAGTCAGACTTCTACCCAGTAGGCTCGCTGAAGTAGAAATCATCCCCACACCCCATGACTCGTAAAGGACGTCACCCCATGAAGCTTTCGGTCAAATGGGGTTAAGAAACAACAAAAACAATAGGACTTGAATGTGAGATGATTTCAATAAAATCTGCGGTCGTTTTTTCTATTTGGCGTCTAAGACATTCAGTGCAGCCGCTTATTCAATCGATAACCTCTCGAACGACTGAACTTGTAATAGACCAGAATGAGATCGACATTTGGCTGGTCTACCTATTCTGAGCTCCACTCCACTCTTTTAATTGCAGTTATTGTAAGTGTAGGCCTCCACTTCTAAAGATAACGCTTTGCGCAACGATTACGCAAGGTGTCGTTGGAAGTGGACCTTGGGCAGGGCCGGGCCCACACCCAAGAGGCAGAACCCGTTACTCTTGGCATTGGGGCCGAGGCGGAGGTTGCGAAACTGGCCGTGAAAATAGATCGTCTGCGCGATCAGGCCCTCGCCCCAGGCTTCCAGAGCCTGGGAAAGAACACGTTGCAAACAAAAGCGAACGCACGTGCTCAAAGCGCACAATGTGAGAAACAGGGCATTTTGTAAAGGTTCATGCTGTTGGCAAAAGAGAAGGTGATAGTACTGAATCCCAGGATTGCCCCCTTCGTAGGTAGAGCGGTGGTACTGACAAATATTGGGAAGGGAGGACGTTAGTTAGTCGATAAAGGGACTAGATATAAAGAGATTCAGAAAGAGACGTACCTTTTTGGCGATGCATTCATGGTGCTCATTTTCTCCCAGGAACCTTTCATGTGAGAGAAACATTTGGAGGAAGGTTTCAAACAACGCCAACAGAGAGACAGCAAGAAAATGATGTGGAAGCCCTGTCCGAATGCGGAGTAAAATTGTCTGCTAAATGTAAAACAATCATGAGGAAAAATTAGTGAATATACTACAGTCTGTGCAATTAGAATCGGCGTGTCAAGGTCGAACAATCTTCACCCCTCCATACTTCCCCCACTTCCTTGCCATGGTTACAGCAAATCAAAGTTTTTTCCACGTGGGTTTATTAACGGAAAGAGAATGATTTGAGATAAGTGTGAACATAGATATCGGAACTTCTTAACTATCATGCAGGAAAACAAAGAGAGAGAGACGTTCTGTCTTCCGTACCGTTTCCCTTGCGGCGTGGAGAAAATATGGCCTTGATGCCCCCCCCTCTTTGTAGTTTCCACATAGATTTCGGGAAGAAGATTCCACATACATCTAAGTGGAACCTCGCAGCACAACCTCGTCATTGCAGTGAGAATAATAGAGGAACAAAAAAAGAAAAGTGCCAAACTTCATTAAAAGAATAATAGAGTAATATATTGCAGATCTGTATCTATAAAGCCTTGTCCATATTTAATTTAAAAAAAACATGTTAAAAAGTATAAATGTTAAGAGTTTTCGTTTGTAGCCACATTTAAACACGAAATAAGGGGATAAACGTCACAGAAAGCCTATTACGTAGCCTGACGAGGGATACTCTCATTTCGAACAGAGGGAAGGGAGATCAGTATTTTAATTTTTATCAGTTAAGCCTGTTTAATTTTTATCAGAAGTTTTAGAGTAAATTTCAAACACCTTTAATTGTTGTAGCATTCAAAGGTCCGGCCTCTGATTGTCATCTATTTAAAAAACAATCATTTTCTCCCTTAAAGTTTTGAATACGTATTCTTAGGTATATCTGGAATGTAGGAATTATCGTTAATTTATTCATTCAATTTTATTATTACTATATGATTATTATAATTAACAATATGAAAAATGAATATTGTTCTGTAGACTTTAGAAATGTTTTAAAATGATGTTACGTACTCTAAATTAAAATAATGTCATGCAACATGCATGAGTTGGATAAAATGATATTCAACTTTATAGATAACATTTAAGTGTACTGTACTACATAAGCGCGAAGCAAAATGTTCATGATGAATCTCTATTAACTATTGAAATTTGAGGCTTAATTGTGAAGAGAGAGAGAGAGAGAGAGCTTTGCAAATCTGAAAAGAACGCTCTAACTGTACTGTGTCATTTTGTCAACAAACGGCATTAATACTGAATAATTTAATTTTATTTCTAAGGTCATCCTTAGATAAGATCGCATGTGTGTGAAAATATCAATTTGATTGCATTAAAAAATCCTAAAGCGTGCCTATGTTAACGCTGTTTTTTATTCATCTGTTTTCTATGCATTTGTTTGAAAAAATGATTTTGAAATAGCAAATTATGTTCTCCACGCGCCACTGTGCCATTTCATTTACTTTGTAGAAGTGGATAATTTTCAATAAAAAGCAAAACATAAAGCATTGTTTTACAGTATTATTTTATAACTCTTTAGGTCATAAATCACTATTTAAAACACTGAAATTACAAAATAAAAATGGCGCATTCAAGGGTTAAATGACAGAAAGAATTTTAAGATTGATTGAAAGGAAGCTGGCTCACACAGTTTGGTATTCAAACGTCTGAGATATTGTATGTCACATATGGCTGTAAGAATAGAAAAAAAGAAAGCACTTGCACGTATTTTGATATAATTGTAAACTATTTGCTACATAGGCGGCTCGTGGATGCATAACGTGGAGGGGCAAAGAATTTTTATTAAGTAGTTTTAATAATTACGATTAGTATATAATTATTATTAGTAATTACATAATTATTAGTAAGTATACTATTATAATTATAGTAAGTATATTATTATAATTATAATAAGGATATTATTATAATTATAGTATGAATATTATTATAATTATAATAAGTATATTACTATAATTATAGTAAGTATATTATAATAATTATAATAAGTATATTACTATAATTATAGTAAGTATATTATTATAATTATAGTATGTATATTATTATAATTATAATAAGTATATTACTATAATTATAGTAAGTATATTATTATAATTATAATAAGTTTATTATTATAATTATAGTATGTATATTATTATAATTATAATAAGTATATTACTATAATTATAGTAAGTATATTATTATAATTATAATAAGTATATTACTATAATTATAGTAAGTATATTATTATAATTATAATAAGTTTATTATTAGAATTATAGTAAGTATATTATTATAATTATATAATTATAATTATATTAAATTAAAATTATATTAAATTATAATTATATAATTATAATTATATTAGTAAGTAAATAAATATTATTATAATTATTAGTATTACAATTACTACTGTTTCCTTAATAGTTTATTAAGTGATTTTAACAATCGTAAGTTTAATAATCATAACTTTTTGAAAGTTTTCTTGAAAAGTGGGGGGGGGGGCAAGGCCCTCTAGTCTTCAAAATTGAGGGGGCCATCGCCCCCCTTGCCCCCCGTACGAGCCGCCTATGATTTGCGGTTTATTGTAATTTACTCCCACTATAATTAATTCGACAGAAATAAAATTGTTAAGTAAGTTATTGCAAGTTATTGATATTTTTTGGCCCTTAGGTAAGAAGGAACCGCGAAAACTTTATATGAAGAAACAAAGACTTAAACCACCTGCGTTTCAATATTCCCAGAAGACCCATCCCACCGAACTACCCAGCCAACGATTCTATAAATGCTCGATTCTGTATTTGAAAAACTGGTGCCCTGTTTTCAAATGGTGGAAGTTTTATTATTATTATAACTATAAGTTTTATTATTATTATTTTTATTATTATTGGCAGGTTCTTTCCGCGATATGTTTAAGAGACAAGACTTGGTGTATTTGTAAGCCATCGCAATCCCATGATAGCGCTAATCGAATTAAAATTCAGTTGCTTGGCACGGGTCGTTACCTCCGAGGGGGATCGGATGGCTGGCTTTCGAGGCGACCGGGATCGGCTTTCTTCTTTTTGGAATTCCGGCGTCGAAGCAAATTAGAATGCCCTCGTTGGCACGTCCGAGCACGGAGTGGACTCGGACAAATGAGTTCTCCCTTTCGTTAGATAAACAAGGACACGTTTCTTTAATTAATTTGTTTCACACAGTGCATTCTCCGAAATTAATTTTGGGTTGGAAGCCGTAAATAAGAAGACGTTCGTAATAAAATAATTCAATGGGTATAAGATTCCAAACAATATGGCGAATTTAGGGATGGCTATTTGACCAACATTGTAGCAACGGTAGGCAAAATGACAATGATACAAGGTTTCTGTTGGATGTCTTTATTTAGAAATAAATAAGAAGCACGGGCACAATCGGGCAAAACCGGCTCAGTCAGTACAGGTAACTTGTACTGAAGTCTTCCCAAAACTCACAGTAACAGAGACGTCGAACCCTGAAACAAGATTTCGGAACAATGGAACCAGCACCATCGTGCTACCGCAAACGTCACAGGAATCCTAAAGCAAAAACGCCAACGTGTAAAAAGCACAAATAAACCGCAAATCACTGGAATTGCGAAAACACACGCTCCACTAAGAGGTCTCTTGCTTCCTTTCAAGGACCGCTGCTCTGAAGGAAGTTATCCGTTCTGCGGTACCACCTAAACTCTATAACAAAAAAATCGACGCACCAAGAAGGATTTATCCGACTGAGAAGAAAATTGGTGGATAGGAGAACGATGTACAGAATAGTAAATGATTAAAATTTCCGAACAATTGAATAATTTATTTCAGAGTTACAGTAACAAGTTCAATAAGGTGTTGACCCGCCTTTATCCTGGATACAAGCTGCCACATGGCGTGGCATAGACCGATAAAGCTCCCGGATGGTCTCCTGTGGTATTTCCTGCCAAATTCGCTCCAATTGTCGAACGAGGTCATCAACATTCCGTGCCAGATGCAATCGCCTTCCCGTCATATCCCAGACATGCTCGATGGGAGAGAGATCTGGCGATCTGGCAGGCCAAGGAAGAGTGATACAAGTTTGCATATATGTTCAAAACATTCATGCGAACGAAATTTCAAAGCAATCGGATGATTGCTTCTTGGTGCGTCGATGTTTTTGTTATAGAGTGTATTTATGCCTTTCGTAGAATGTTCCAGTAACTTCTAGATTTTTTTTTCTAGAAAATACTCAGTACTTCCCTATCGTATTTCACTTGCAACTTTTTATTTTTTAGTCTTAAAGTTTCTGGACTTTGGCTTCCCCTTACTTAAGTTTCGCACGAAATTTGGTCGACAAAGTCGTCATTTTGCTGAGCTTTGTTATATTTTTTGCATGTGAGTCTTTTATATTGCCACTATAAATCTTAAGTTTTAACTACCTTTCCCACAAAGGAACTCTTACTGCAGGAAAGCAATTATGCACTTCGTAAGAGTATTTGCATTATCTTTACATAAAAACACAGAAAGAATAAAACATCTGCCTCACTTCACATAATAAAGGAGTAGAGCTTACCGGCATCTACTCTTATACTTTTGAATACTATTTACTTCACTACTTTTGAATACTAATTTTTATTTAACAAAATTCGTCTAGCAACACCTTTCTTCCACATTTCAGTGCACTTAATCCTTTCAGTTACGTGTGTTTTATCAAAAAGAGACTTGTCCCTTCTGACCTAAGCCAACTGCTGCGGCTGATTGGCTAGCGCTGTGGTCTTCAGTTCAGCAGTTCGCGGGTTCGATTCCCACCTCGGGCTTGGGTGTTTGTCATGGTTCTGAAATCACTTTAAACAGTAGGTCCCGGTCTAATTAGACCTCGTGTGCAAGAAATGACCGTACAGCGATAAACCAAACCAAATCCTTCTGGCCCTATTAATGTCGGACGTCTTCCAAAAAAGCTGTTTTTCTACTTAAGTTGAGATCTTCTAATTTATATTAAATACGAGCAGAAATATATACTTACAAATGATCGTTCTACTTTAGCTAAATAATTTATTTTAAAAATAATGTTTCATCTTCAAACACGAAACAAAAGTTTTAAAAATATGCAGTCAAAGTTGATGAAGAAAGTTTGATCGAATAAATAAATGTTTGTTTAGCCTTTTATTTTAGAAGAAACTCTGTTGTTCTTTTTAATATTATTTTTCTCTTAGCTATTCTGAATTACGTTAAATCTAATCGAGTTATATACAGTTAAATTGTCGTCTGACACTCATATCTAGCTCGCTAACATGTTTCACAAATATCGTTAAATCTCGAAACAAAAAAAGAAATTTAAATGAAGATTAAGGTAGTATATAAAGTGTTTTTTTAATTCAGTATAATGTTTATTAAGTTTTATTTGATAAAAAAAGAGAACACGCTCTACTTTTGTTTAAAGGCTTGTATACAAAGAATCAAAGTGTTGTGAAAAATTATTATGATGCTTATAGTTTCAGGCTTTTTACCGTAGATTTATTTAGAACTAGAAATTAGATCGCTTGAAGAAACCACACAAACTAACAAACAGACATTTTTCTTTATACAAACCGACGAGTTCTGCTTTGTTAGGGAAATAAGAACGCGTTTCACTCATTAATTTCATTCAAGCATTCTGTTTGTGACATTACTTTCGAATTGGAAGCTAGAGAAAGAAAATAATTGCTTTATATATGTAACAAAATTTTCCCCACTTTTAATTGCATTGATCTTCATAATTGCTATTACACTTAGTAAGACGTAAACGTATGTTATAATGTAATAAATGACATTTAATTTAATCTACTCTTAATATTTTTCTGATAAACGCATTACGTTTGTATTTGTGCAGCACATTCATTCGTGTTCTTATTTTGAACAATGTCCTTGCACGACCTTCTTATCATGATTTGTCAAAATAGCAATCGTCATTCTATGTTATCGACTAGTTTGCGATTCATGCAAATCGACAGATTTATTTCGATCTTGATCGAATCTTGCGCACTTAAACGCCAAAGACACGAACAACCTGGAGGTTTGCGTGAAACTAATTTCTAGTTCAGGAGAAATATAAAAAAGGTCCTAAGAATGATTTTTTATCTATTAATATTCATTTAAGATTGGAAGCAATCGGTATTTGCATTTGTGCCACCATTTATGCATGTACTTGTCTCTCTACCAATAAAAGTCTTAATAAATATACATTTGAATCAAAACCCGTTTCATTTAACTTTAATTATCACTTGATGTTTGTGTTCTGAGAGCCGAATTTCTCTTTTTCTAATTGTCTGTCATTGCATAGATTATACGTACGGTTATTAATCACAAATACCTGGTTTTATAACGAATGCACACATTTACCAATTGAAAAGTTTACCCTATAATTATTAAATTGTGGATCATTGAAATAGTTATTATAATATACAAATGACTATAGTGATTAAAACTAGTATATTTATATTGGAAAAGTTTTTAAGTTGTTCAGTAACAAGTAAGATATATCTTGTTTTCCTTTTTATTGGCATTTTATAAAATTTACAGGCGTTCCATAAAATTCTTAGCTACCATATCCCACATATTGTTGGTAACATATTATATTTTCCAAATGTATATGTCGATCTTATTTTTTAATACGAAATGCTCCAATATTAAAAAATAAATGGAAGCATTTTGCTTCCATTTCCCTTGCAAATAGAAATGCTTCCGTTTCACATGAAATGAAAGCATTTTCGGTGGATTTCTTGTATAAGTCGACTCCATAATTCGCTTACAAATGAAATTACATATTTTCCTCGAGACAATAACGGTGTTTGTGGGAAAAGAGTCACACATGAAAGTGAATCATCAAAAAACCCCCAAGTGCTGCAATCTCTTTTCTGAAAAGCAATCATTATTTCTATCTCTTTCGCCTTTCCAAGATGAATAATATGAGCTCTTAATAAATTAATCATTTCTTTGTCTAGATCATTTTAAAATTGTGTGCTCTTTTCTCTAGTTTATCTATAATAATACTTTTCCGAAAATTATTCTTTTTTTTTTTAATTTACATTTTTATAAATTTGTTAGCTAAAATAATTTTACTTACTGTGTAAATTAAGTTCAAAATTATATATTTGGTGAATAAGTATAGACAGCAACATTTCCTCTTCTATAAGTTATTCATTGTTGTAATGCTACTAGAAAACTCTCTAAAAAATTCATAACTGACTTTCATTGCGATGAAGTTAGGGTTGATAATTTTCCTGGAACTCGGACCAGTCCAATGACGCAAGACTGCTGATTGATTCCTTGTAATTTGAGGTGCAAACGAAACCAGGGGTAGAAGCTTAACACCTCACTTTGGAGAGCCGGGATGTGTAACAGATACAGGAGAAACGTTATCGTTACTTAGTACTCGCTCTAATTTAAGTTGATCGGGGATCTGCTAAGTGTATTAGTGGCAGAGAGGGTTAAGCAGTTCTTGGGACGAACTTCAAAAGCTGCAAATTAATTGATGATTTTTAAAATCAATTTTAAATAGCGCATTGGAGAAAAAAATGTTTCTAAACATAAAGATATTCTAGGTAAAAGATCTTTTAGTATGAAAAAATGCACTATATTTAATTTCCTTTTTTTCTTCTCTTATACTTGGAGTTCTTCTCTATGAGTGCAGGAAGTCTTTTTATCAGTCTCTCCTTCCCACCCACTGGACAATTCTGGCCTACATTTCTTCTAGTGACTTAATTTTTTACCGTAATTTCTTGTTTTAGCTTCTTGATACCTTGATGCAAAATTAATCAATATCGTTTCGCATGAAAGAAAATAAGGGAAAGGAAGTGGAAATAAGAAAGTGTTTAAATGATTATCAAAGAAATCGCTTTCTTTTGAAATATGAAAATGACCAAACAAATATGTTGAGAGTTATTTCTAATATTTAAAAAATGTTTTGGCTGTCATTCAATTTTTTTCATTGCATTAAATAATTTGAAACCATTGAATCATCAATAAATATCAATTATCATATATATTATAGCAATGATATGAATGGTTATTATATTATCAGTATTAATAAAAATAATTTTTTAAATAATTTCCCAATAGCCATACTTAGTGTTAAAAACCCCCCAAAAAATCGCATTTTTTAAAAATCGAATACGATATTATTTTCTCGGTACGGCCATGGGTGCAAAATTTCTGTCTTTTGAAAACATACGATGAAGAATATGGGACGGAAAATTTCTTTCACTTCATTTATTTTATTTTTTAAGTTTATTTAAGGTTCTAAATTCTGACCAAACATTATTCGAATTGTGAAATCGTCCCTCACCAAAAGAGTAATTTTCATGGACATCAAAATTTCACAAGTATATTATATCACAATATTTATTTTGTATGTAATACACATTACAATATTTTTAGAGCAGCCAATTCTAAAAAAGACTAACTTTCACATAAAATAGCTTTTACGTTGCCCTCTGGATTCATATATTTTATTATTATTTTTTAATCTTCTATACAAATTGTTGAATATATTCTTGATTTGTATGTAATATTTCTGTGATTTGTAGGGTTTGCGATGCGAGCAAAAGAGTTGGGTGGTATTCCTAAACAGGGCGGCATAGAAATGTATTTCTTTTTTAGAAAAATGAGATTTCAACAAAATTTGTACCACTGTTATACATTGTAAAAATATCGACGCTAACTTTTATCATTAAGCAATTTATCGTGTGTTATTTTTACATATATCTATGTAATTGTACTAAATCGCTTGTCCGCCTGTAAATATTGATTTCCTGCAACGTCATCCTTGCTGCAGGAAAGCTAATTAATTTTAACTTGTAAATACTGCCGACGTTTTTTGTCTTGGTCATATCTCGTAACTTGCACCCATGGGTACGGCTTGCTTATACACACAATTTCCATCTTTATACCACAGAAATTGAGGGATGTATTTAACTTCGAAAATTGGTATTTGAGGGATCGGTTTTAGTATTT
>Ga0115856_100338_pt2 | contig 16290 bp, 15 predicted proteins | sample InSIn4gowninarea_FD_83870 | JGI IMG/M metagenome (GOLD analysis project Ga0115856, IMG submission 83870)
CTTGGTTCCCATTCTCAGAAAACAAAAACTACAATGATGTATTCAGACGATTATATGATGAATTGTACAAGATGAATATTGGATGCGATGTCATCAATACTAGTTTTACCAACTTAAAAGATTACGATCTGATCATTATCCCGTCTCTATATACAGTAAATGATTTGTTTTTACAACAATTAAACGAATATGTCAGAGATGGTGGCCACGTTGTTTATACATTTAAGAGTGGTTTCACCAATGAAAATGTCCAGGTTCGGACAGTCACACAACCAGGAATTATTTCGGAAGCTTGCGGTGTAGAATACAGTATGTTTGTAGAACCTGGACAAACAGGATTAAAAGGATCTTTCTTTGACATTGATTCATCAGAGCAACCTGTCCAGGACTGGATGGAGTTACTAACACCGACAACGGCTGAGGTTTTAGCCTATTACGATCACCAGCATTGGGGTCAATATGCAGCGATTACCCACAATCGTTTCGGCAGCGGAACTGCAACCTATATTGGTTTTTTCCCAAGTGAAGAGGTTGTAAAAGGAGTGTTTAATTTTATCCTAGGTCAAATTCCATCCCTAGATAAAGCAAATGTATCGTTCCCGGTCATTACGAAATCAGGGGAAAACCAATTTGGCAAGGAGATTCGTTATTACTTCAACTACTCCGACAATCCCGAAACAATTCTTTATCCATATGCATCAGGTAAGGAGTTACTTACGAACAGAGATGTGCAAACAGGGGATACCCTCCAGATAAAACCATGGGATTTAGTCATTATTGAATCGTAATCATAAAAATCCTTTTTGACAGCGGAGAAAACACATAGATTAGGAGAATGAGCATGTATTTAGTTATTGATATAGGAGGTACTTTTGCTAAATATGCACAGATGGATTCGGCTGGAAATATCATAACAAAAGGTAAACGTCCAACACCAAGAACAAATTTGGAAGAATTAGAAGATGTCATTTTTTCAATTATAGATGATCAAGATTCTACTGATGTGAAGGGAATTGCGATCAGCTGTCCAGGGACAATTGATGTGGATACCGGAATGATTTATTATGGAGGATCATTTCCATTTTTGCACGAAGTGAACTTGAAAAAGAGAATTGAAGAAAAGTATGGAAAAGATGTGTTTATTGAAAATGATGGGAAATGTGCTGCTTTGGCTGAATTATGGCTTGGCAGCGTGAAGGACGCAAAGGATTCGGTCGTACTCGTTCTTGGAAGCGGGGTAGGAGGCGGAATTATCATCAACGGAAAGCTTCATCGTGGTGTTCATCTGTCCGCAGGTGAAGTAAGTTATGTGATGCATCAAATTAATCCAGTAACAAAAACCGGACAATATTTTGGATTGGATTGTTCAGCTGTTGAAATGGTACGCCGCATCGCAGAAATTAAAAAGTTAGAAGATCCAACAGATGGAGAAACAGTTTTTGAATTTATTAAGCAAAATGATAAAGAAGCAATAGCTGTCTTTGATGAATTTTGCATTTACTTGGCAACTCAGATATTAAATCTGCAATATATTTTAGATCCTGAAGTCTTTGCAATTGGTGGAGGAATTAGTGCTCAGTCCATCTTGCTGGAACGGATTAAATGGGCGATAGAAGAAGTCAAAAAGGCCAATCCGCTGCATATAGGAAATCCTAGAGTCGTTGCCTGTAAATTTCAAAATGATGCAAACCTATATGGTGCCCTGTACCACTTCTTTGTGAGTAAGGAAATGCTTATGTGGAGTTGAATCGTAAACTGTGGGCTTACCTGTCAAGGAAGGCCGGAGAGCACATCCCAGTAGAAGACTTGGATGATTGGATACAGGACATGCTGGATGCGATCCCTTCTTTTAGTGTTGTAATTCTAATAATATATGAATTTAGAGCCTGCTTTTTTATAGAAAAGGCTCTAAATTAAGCTAAGTAAAGCCCTCTCATGTTGAGAAGGGCTTTTTTTACATAAACGTTACGTTACAAGGGATAAGTATTTCAAAGTATTTTAATTAACGTTTGGAAAATGATGATTTATCATGGTATTTGCTTCATTTCCCACTATTATATTCGAAAATCTATTGGCGGCGGCATGATGTAACCGACGGTCTTCGACATGTTTCACGTGTAACATGTCGCTTTTTTGGGAAGCTTCGAATTTCAATATTGAGGACCAAGTATTTACGATGAAGACGTTACGTATAGCCATGTCCGGCAATATCTTTTAAATTGCTTTATTACCACTATGGAAAAGGTATTAATGCAATCCTTTTCAACATGGCTTGAAAAAGTGTGTATTAATCCAAGAAACAATCCTTCTTATAATAAAAGCGTATTCAATATTGGTGAGATAAAGATAGGGAGGAAAACATAATGCAAGAATCTTGGTTAGGCTTAGACGGGAAAGTGGCAATTGTAACAGGCGGTGCATCAGGCATTGGTTTAAATATAGCAAATGAATTATTGAAGAACGGAGCCAAAGTAGTTATTTCAGATTTAAATGTAGAAGAGGGACAGCAAGCAGACGGGTTTTATTTTTTGAAATGTAATGTCTCCAAAAAAGAAAGCGTTGACCAAATGATTGCTCGAACCGTTGAATTGTTTGGCAGTGTGGATATCCTTGTTAATAACGCGGGTGTAAACCTTCCTAGACTCTTAGTGGATGTAAAAGGTGAAAGACCAGAATATGAGATCAGTGAAAAGGATTTTGACTTTATGGTGGCTGTCAACCAAAAGGGCCCATTCCTTTGTTCACAGGCTGCTTCGAAACAAATGTTAAAGCAAAATAAGGGTGTTATCATCAACGTTGCTTCTGAAGCAGGTCAAGAAGGTTCAGCAGGTCAAAGCGTTTATTCCGCAACAAAGGGCGCAGTTATTTCCTTTACCCGTGCTTGGGCAAAAGAATTAGGAAAATATAACATTAGAGTGGTAGCAATCGCTCCAGGAATCATGGAAGCAACTGGATTAAGGACGGATGCTTACAATGAGGCATTGGCTTATACTCGAGGCGTAACTGTGGATGGATTAAACACAGATTATAGCAAATCTATTCCATTGGCAAGGGAAGGTAAATTATCTGAAGTAGCTGAGCTTGTATCTTACCTTGCTTCTGACCGTTCAAGTTACATTACCGGTACGACAGTAAATATCTCTGGTGGTAAATCTCGTGGTTAATGACAACATTAACGAAATTAGGTAAAATTTCTTTCTGTGTACCAAAGAAAAAATCAACAGTTATTTATAAACGGAAGGTGGTGATCAGATGTCTGATTTAGTGTTGGATGCTCGAGTCATTCAAATAATTGAGCTAACACGAAAAAAGACCCACTGTTCTTTGGAATATCTTTCAGAAGAACTTGGAGTCAGTACAAGAACCATCCGAAATGATATTAAGCAGCTGAACAGCGATTTGAATGGAATTGCATCATTAGAGAACGAAAAAGGAAAAGGCTACCGCCTATTCGTTAAGGATGAGCCATTATTTGAGAACTTGGTAGAAAAAATTAATTCAGATAAACATCTGTTTGATTCACCACAGAGCCGGATTGCATTTATCATAGATCAATTAGTAAATACGGATAAGGTTAGTACACTGGATGAATTGGCTTTTGAAATGAATATTGGCAGGACAACCCTTGTTAATGAATTGAAAAAGGCAGCAGTAGCTTTAGAAACTTATCATTTATCTATTCGAGGAAAACAAAACAAGGGGATGTATTTAAGCGGGAAGGAACTAGACCTGCGCTTCTTTATCCTGGATAATGTCTATGATTATTTGTATAGAGATTATCCTCTGGATGAAGATATAAAAGATGCGATAATCAAAGTGGCCAATCAAAATGATTTAGAATCGACCACTTTCAATCGATTAATGAAGTTTGTAGTCGTTATGTTAGACCGTTTTTTAAAAAATCATCCCCTTACTGAGACGAATAAAAAACTTGAAAAGCTACTAGACACAAAAGACTACCATCTTGCCTTAGAAATCGTTAAGACAATTGAAGAGCATCTGCCAATAACTATTCCACAGTCAGAGATTTTATTTATCACTTTACCGATTGCTGGCAGAAGAACGCCAACTAACAATCGATCTCTGGCTGATATCACCGTAACAGATGATGTAAAGCATTTGTTGAGTTTGATTTTTGAACAAGTCGGGCTTGAGCAGGACATTATTCTTGAAAATAAAGACTTTTTTGAGGATTTACAATATCACTTAACTTTTATGCTTACTCGCTTGATGTTTGGGGTGAAAATTAACAACCCTTTACTCTCCGATGTGAAGGGGAAATATCCCGTTGCCTACAAAATGGCTGAAATTGCTGGAGAAGTGATTGAAAGGGAATATGGCTTAAAGGTATCAGAAGATGAGCTCGGATATATCGCTTTCTATTTTGGAGTGTTTATAGCTCAGAATGAAGTAAATGTTAAACGATTACAACGGGTAGCCGTCATTTGCGGAACGGGCAGAGGAACAGCCAAGTTGGTCAGCATTCAACTTCAACGAGTGTTGAATCAAAACACTCAAATCGATTTATTTTCAGAATCGGAGATCACGAAGGAATTTCTAGCCGATTATAATCTCGTTTTTTCAACTGTAAAACTAGCATTTGAACCGGATGCACCTTTAATCCTGATTAATGAAATTTTTGATGAAAGTAGTGTTTCACGGCAAATTGAAAGAGTGACCTATCTGCAAAAGTTCAAGCTAAAAGATACAGGAAATTATCATTCCATTATAAAGCTATTAATAAATGAAGATAAATTCTTCATTTTAGACAGTAATCGCAGTTATCAAGAAAATGTGGAAGAGATGGTTGACGGGTTAACAAAGAAAGGGTACCTTGATGAGGGCTTTAGAGAGCGGTTGGAAGAAAGGGCGAAAAAAGGGTCAATGGTATTTGACCAATATATCGCGCTGCCGCATACCATTAACCACCAGTCCACAAAAATCGAGCTGGCCCTGGGTGTCTTTCCGGAAAAAGTAAAAACAGTCGGAAAAGAAATTAAATTGGTGTTCCTTTTAGGCATACCGGAAGAAACCGATTACGATGCAAGTCTTTTAGTCAAAATTTACGACGAAATTATTCGTATCGCAGCCAATTCAAAAATAATCGGCCAATTGGCTGATGCATCCAGCTACGAAGAGTTATCGAAGTACCTTGAACAAGCAATCAGGTCATAAACAATCAATCTTTTAGGAAGTGGAATCATGCAAATTATTCTCATCATTATTCTTATTGCTGGTGCATTCATCGTACAAGCTTCATAGAGAATATTACTCACGCTCAACTTTAAAAGAATCATGGTCATTCCTTTTTAACTTTCTAAATTCCATCGGTTCGTCTGTATCTAATCCTCTCAATTGCTCCAAGGAAATTTCTGTTTTATCCACTTCAAAAACCAAGTCATCTACCATGAGATAAATTTTTTGACGAATCACACTTTTACCCTCCTCTTTCATCCAATTATCAATATAAGATAATAACGTTGAGATTCTTTTAAGGGAGTGTAAATTTTCTGAAAAGTTCTCTATAATTTTTGTAAAAATAACTCCTTTCCAGATAAAGCGAAAAAAGCAAAAGGAGTTTAAAACTGGTTGGATGGATTAACTGAATAAACAATAAAAAACCTAGATTTGTTACCCCTAGGTTTGTCCTTCCTTATAAAAGCACGCTAATTTAAGTTGGAATGGTAGTAAAAAATTGTTCCAGCTGTTTGGACTTACATTTCATAATTCACTCTTGCTGACTATTATATAATTAAGGTACAAAAGATTATAATTTCATTTTCCAAAAAACGACATGTTACACGTGAAACATGTAGAATACCGTCGTTGAAATTATCGCAACAGCTTTCCTTGGTCCTAATCCTAAGACCACTCTATCCCCTTCCTGATACTAAAAATCCTCCACCGTTAGGATTGAATTTCCAATCCCCGCAATCATACGTCTAGTTGGTCCAGAACGGCTTGGTAGCCGGAACTTTAGAAAAGCCCTCATTCCGTAATACTGAAGTGTTTTTTCCAATGAATCCAGTAAAGCAGTTCGGTCTAACGCATGGCCTTTCATGTTTCTGTATTTTATCTCTTCCTGTAATAGAAAAAAGCCAAAATGGGTATAGACCTATGTATGCATTTATTAAAGAGGAGGGAAAGTATGAAAGCTGTAACGTTTCAAGGTGCAAAAAATATCCAAGTAAAGGAAGTAGCAGATCCTGCTCTTCAAAAGAATGAGGATATAATCGTCCGAATTACCTCAACGGCTATCTGCGGTTCCGACCTTCATATTTACCAAGGTGCTCTTCCGGCATCAAAAGACTATGTCATTGGGCACGAGCCAATGGGGATTGTTGAAGAAGTCGGGCCGGAAGTAACAAGAGTGAAGAAAGGTGACCGCGTCGTACTGCCATTCAATATTTCTTGCGGACATTGCCATTTCTGTCAGAACCATATGGAAAGCCAATGTGATCATTCCAATGGTAATCCACATATCGATACCGGCGGTTATTTCGGGTTTACAGAAAGGTACGGAGGGCACCCAGGCGGCCAAGCCGAATTGTTGCGCGTACCTTATGGCAACTTCATGCCCTTTGTTATCCCGGAATCCGCTGAGGTGCCAGATGAAGCGGTACTTTTCTTATCGGATGTCCTCCCTACCGCTTATTGGAGTGTCGAGAGTGCAGGCGTTAAATCCGGTGATACAGTGGTCGTACTTGGCTGCGGCCCTATTGGCTTAATGGCCCAAAAGTTCGCTTGGATGAAAGGTGCTTCCCGAGTTATTGCTGTCGATAACCTTCCATACCGCTTGAACCATGCAAGAAAGATGAACAATGTTGAAACCATTAACTTTGATGACTACGATGATACAGGTACTTATATCGCTGAACTTACAAAAGGCGGAGCTGACGTGGTCATTGACTGTGTTGGAATGGATGGAGAAAAAACAACTAGAGAAGTAGTTGAACAAAAGATAAAGCTTTCCGGCGGAACAATAAGTGCTATCAGAATTGGCATGAATGCTATCCGGAAATTTGGCACCATTCAGCTGACAGGAGTATATGGCTCTATGTATAATCAATTCCCTCTGGGTAATTTATTTGAAAGAAACATCCAACTGAAGATGGGACAAGCTCCTGTCATTCATTACATGCCGCTCCTGTTCGACATGATTACATCCAGCCAAATCGATCCTACAGAAATCATCACCCATCGTGTACCGCTTGATAAGGCAAGCGAAGCGTATAAAATCTTCCATGACCATGAAGACGAATGTATCAAAGTCGTTTTGAAACCATAAAGAAAAAGGCTGCTAATCTATCAGCCTCAGATTGTCGAGAAAGGCTACCTTACTCGGCAATTTTTTATTTTATAAACACACAATAATAAATATTTACGCTCATATGACAGCCAATATGGAAGAAAAGGCCTCCCACCAGTTCAGTAAACTGATGCAAGACCTTCTTTGATTAAGATGGTTTTGTGAAAAAAAGTGAGCATTTTTTGCTTACTATGAACAAAAGTATGAGCATTTATCTTTATTCTACTTAAAACCCCTATATATCAAGGCTTTAAATATTTTTCTTCCTTAGTTCTTTGGGGATTTTTTATTTACCTTTTTATCTTTATTCGGATTATGCTTTATTTCTGAGAGATGCACCAATAAAATTTGATTATATTGTTCTCCTACTTTAACAATTTCACAATAACCAGATTCGTATTGATAAAGAAGATTGTAATCTTTACCTTGAAAAGTAATCGGGGTTCTTTCCATGTTTATCACCTTCTGGCTCTGTTCAATAATCTTGATTATTATTCCCAAGTCTGTAGATATTTCATTTAAGGCTATGAGTTCACTAGATTGGATTTCTCAACACCATACATGTTCTGCCATTCACTTTTAAAAGCACTCACATCTTGAAGAGTCGCTGGAAATGCTAGAAATTTCTCAATAAGATCTGTTCCAACTGTGACACTTTGTGCACCAGCAAGACAAACATCATGAACCTGTTGAACATTTTTAAAACTGGCAGCAATTATTTCCGTTGTCATTAGATACGATGAAAAGAATTGACTAATTTCAGAAACGACTTTGACTCCGTTACCAGTTAAATTATCAATCCGGTTCACATAGGGAGCCACATACTTTGCCCCAGCCATTCCGGCAATTAAAGCTTGAAAAGGTGTATAAATGGTTGTTGCCAGTGTAGGTATTTTATCTGCAGCAAGTAATTTGATAGCTTTAATTCCTTCTTCGGTAACCGGAATCTTGACGACCACGTTACCTGTTATCTGACGCTGGATAAATTTTGCCTCTTCCACTATTTCCTCTGCTGAATCACCGATTGCTTGAACAAATAATTCCTTTTCGTCGCCAATCACTGCCCTTATTTCCTTGAGAAGATCCAGATATGGGCGATTTTCTTTTACAATAATAGAGGGATTGGTTGTAACACCGGCAATCGGATAATATTCATTTATGTGCTCAATTTTTTTTACATTAGCTGAATCAATATACAGTTTCATTGGATTTCCTCCTTAAAAAGTAAAGGCTTAATCTATAAAAGATTAAGCCTTTTTATTGGGATTTTGTTAACAAAGGCTATTCGCTTACAATCTTTAGTTCTGTGCCTAAGTCCATTGATGGAACGTCTTTATTTTCTAAATATAACGTTCCAGGTAATTCAGGTGATGTTGAACCATCAAAGCGCAGCGTAATATGTCCCATTGTTGTAAGGTTTCTTTGAACAATGTCCCCAACAGATGTGATCTCAAATGAATCATTATTAATATAAAGTTTTTGACCCGCTTTAATTTCTTCAGCGGCATCCACAACCTCAATGTTGTAGCAAAAATCCTTTAGTTCTTGAGGAGCTCCATCACCAAACAAAATAAACATCTTTTCTTCTAAAAAGGAATTTGCTGCAATTCCAATGCTTTTTATTGTATTCTCGTAAATTGTTTTCATATTTCTTGCGCATCATCTATTCATTTTCGATGCGCCAACCCTCCAATACTTTATTTTTTTATAGCATATTATCGTTACTTGATTATTCATAAAGTCCAAAACTTGCAAGCCATGCCACAAAGATCCTCGGTACACCTATTAAGAACCTCGAGTAGAGGACGGACGGAACCCCAACTTCAACTGTTTCTGCCTCTGCTTCTGCAAGACCTAATCCTACAGGAATGAAGTCACAAGCATTTTGGGTATTGATTGCGAACAAAGCAGGCAGCGCTAACTGTGGAGGGATATTCCCCTTACCAATTTCAACCCCAATCAGTGTTCCGATTACTTGTGCAATAACACCGCCAGGGCCAAGCAGCGGAGACAAGAATGGCAATGAACAAATAAATCCAATCAAGATCAAGCCCCAGATATTCCCTGCAAGTGGTGACATGACCTTTGCAAAAAGATTACCAATTCCAGATCCTTGGATAATCCCAATCAATAGCGAAACAAACGCCATGAATGGAATAATTGTATTAATCATTGTTTGGACAGCATCCCGGCCGGCCTGGTAGAAGGTATTTATAACTTTTCCAGCACCCAGTCCAAATTTGGTGACGATGCTATTATTTTTATTTGCAGCCAAAGTTTGTGAAACCTTTTTATCTGCACTATACTTAAATTCTCTTTCAGGCTCTTGAATTTTTTCAGCCGCCGCCGCTGCCTCAACCTCACCACTTTCGGCAATCTGGATTTGATCCAAACCAACAGCAGATACATAAATATCTTCAGTAATGAATTTTGCCAATGGGCCGCTTTTTCCTGTCGGCATAATATTAACGGTTGGAATCCTTTTTTGCGGATAGATGCCACAGCGTAATGTCCCGCCGCAATCAATAATCGCTAATGCAATGGTTTCTTCAGGAACGGAGGTTTTGAATCCATTTACAGCCTCTGCACCTGTAAGTTCTACAATTCGATCAACAATGTCCGGCTTCGCCCCGCCGCCTGTGATGTAAACGATTTTATTTTTAGCTTCGGTTGGAGTAACTGTCAATGGACCCCCAAAACCGCCGCTGCCTTTGACTATTTTAATTGAACGATATTCACTCATCTTTAACCCACCCTATCTCCTAGTGTAATTTCACTTCGGATTTCAATTTAATGCCTTGCTGTTTCTCAACCATTTTGGTTGTAAAGTCTGTAATCCAGCCGGCGAAGAAGTTCATAACAAGACCTACGAGCATATAACGGACAGCTAATTCTGCTGAGTTTAAACCAAGTTTTTGAATCCCTGTTGCAATCCCTAAGTAAATAAACAATTCACCTGCATTGATATGCGGGAATAATCCATTGCTTGTATGACAGAAATAAGCCCCAGAAGCATAGTAGCTTGGTTTGTACTTTTCTGGTAAAAATCGTCCTAATGACAGCGCCATTGGATTACCCAGCATAAACGAACCGATAAATGGGAGAACCATATATCTTAAAAGTGGGTTTTTGGCTGAAGCTTTTGCCAGTTTGTTAATCCGTTTTTCCCCAATCAATTGAATCAATGTATTCATTGCGACCATTAATAGTAGTACCACTGGAACGATGCCCTTCATCCATGAAAGAAATGTGTCAGCACCTGTTTGAAACAGCTTCATAAATCCTTGTGCTAAATGTACGATAATATCCATTTGATCTCACCTCTTAATTTATTTTTTCGCAAACGTAACGCGTTCGGCCTGAAGCATCACACGCTTAAAGAGACTATTCTTTTCGGGAATTTCTCCACCGCTCATGATTGTTTTGTAATTATGAACGGCATCTAAAATCGCTAATTTTAAAAGTTTATTGCAATGCTTCATGTCATTTTCATTAAGCGTTTTAATGTTTTTACCTTCAAAGCCATTTAAATCCCTGACCTTCGCCATAACCGTGACCCCTTGCATTTTCTTTGCTTTGAGGATCTTGCCGCTATTTGAGATGGCAAACATGACAATGGTTCCAGCCCGAACCTTTCCTGGCCTTTTCCCAATGGCGACTTTTCCGATTCGTCTTAATTCTGTATATGCTTTTGAGAAATGCTTAATTTGTAAAAAGCCTAATCCCGCTTGTACGATGAATGCACCAGCAATAAGAATAATGATGAGAATAATTTGCATGATTCCACTTCCTAAAAGATTGATTGTTTATGACCTGATTGCTTGTTCAAGGTACTTCGATAACTCTTCGTAGCTGGATGCATCAGCCAATTGGCCGATTATTTTTGAATTGGCTGCGATACGAATAATTTCGTCGTAAATTTTGACTAAAAGACTTGCATCGTAATCGGTTTCTTCCGGTATGCCTAAAAGGAACACCAATTTAATTTCTTTTCCGACTGTTTTTACTTTTTCCGGAAAGACACCCAGGGCCAGCTCGATTTTTGTGGACTGGTGGTTAATGGTATGCGGCAGCGCGATATATTGGTCAAATACCATTGACCCTTTTTTCGCCCTTTCTTCCAACCGCTCTCTAAAGCCCTCATCAAGGTACCCTTTCTTTGTTAACCCGTCAACCATCTCTTCCACATTTTCTTGATAACTGCGATTACTGTCTAAAATGAAGAATTTATCTTCATTTATTAATAGCTTTATAATGGAATGATAATTTCCTGTATCTTTTAGCTTGAACTTTTGCAGATAGGTCACTCTTTCAATTTGCCGTGAAACACTACTTTCATCAAAAATTTCATTAATCAGGATTAAAGGTGCATCCGGTTCAAATGCTAGTTTTACAGTTGAAAAAACGAGATTATAATCGGCTAGAAATTCCTTCGTGATCTCCGATTCTGAAAATAAATCGATTTGAGTGTTTTGATTCAACACTCGTTGAAGTTGAATGCTGACCAACTTGGCTGTTCCTCTGCCCGTTCCGCAAATGACGGCTACCCGTTGTAATCGTTTAACATTTACTTCATTCTGAGCTATAAACACTCCAAAATAGAAAGCGATATATCCGAGCTCATCTTCTGATACCTTTAAGCCATATTCCCTTTCAATCACTTCTCCAGCAATTTCAGCCATTTTGTAGGCAACGGGATATTTCCCCTTCACATCGGAGAGTAAAGGGTTGTTAATTTTCACCCCAAACATCAAGCGAGTAAGCATAAAAGTTAAGTGATATTGTAAATCCTCAAAAAAGTCTTTATTTTCAAGAATAATGTCCTGCTCAAGCCCGACTTGTTCAAAAATCAAACTCAACAAATGCTTTACATCATCTGTTACGGTGATATCAGCCAGAGATCGATTGTTAGTTGGCGTTCTTCTGCCAGCAATCGGTAAAGTGATAAATAAAATCTCTGACTGTGGAATAGTTATTGGCAGATGCTCTTCAATTGTCTTAACGATTTCTAAGGCAAGATGGTAGTCTTTTGTGTCTAGTAGCTTTTCAAGTTTTTTATTCGTCTCAGTAAGGGGATGATTTTTTAAAAAACGGTCTAACATAACGACTACAAACTTCATTAATCGATTGAAAGTGGTCGATTCTAAATCATTTTGATTGGCCACTTTGATTATCGCATCTTTTATATCTTCATCCAGAGGATAATCTCTATACAAATAATCATAGACATTATCCAGGATAAAGAAGCGCAGGTCTAGTTCCTTCCCGCTTAAATACATCCCCTTGTTTTGTTTTCCTCGAATAGATAAATGATAAGTTTCTAAAGCTACTGCTGCCTTTTTCAATTCATTAACAAGGGTTGTCCTGCCAATATTCATTTCAAAAGCCAATTCATCCAGTGTACTAACCTTATCCGTATTTACTAATTGATCTATGATAAATGCAATCCGGCTCTGTGGTGAATCAAACAGATGTTTATCTGAATTAATTTTTTCTACCAAGTTCTCAAATAATGGCTCATCCTTAACGAATAGGCGGTAGCCTTTTCCTTTTTCGTTCTCTAATGATGCAATTCCATTCAAATCGCTGTTCAGCTGCTTAATATCATTTCGGATGGTTCTTGTACTGACTCCAAGTTCTTCTGAAAGATATTCCAAAGAACAGTGGGTCTTTTTTCGTGTTAGCTCAATTATTTGAATGACTCGAGCATCCAACACTAAATCAGACATCTGATCACCACCTTCCGTTTATAAATAACTGTTGATTTTTTCTTTGGTACACAGAAAGAAATTTTACCTAATTTCGTTAATGTTGTCATTAACCACGAGATTTACCACCAGAGATATTTACTGTCGTACCGGTAATGTAACTTGAACGGTCAGAAGCAAGGTAAGATACAAGCTCAGCTACTTCAGATAATTTACCTTCCCTTGCCAATGGAATAGATTTGCTATAATCTGTGTTTAATCCATCCACAGTTACGCCTCGAGTATAAGCCAATGCCTCATTGTAAGCATCCGTCCTTAATCCAGTTGCTTCCATGATTCCTGGAGCGATTGCTACCACTCTAATGTTATATTTTCCTAATTCTTTTGCCCAAGCACGGGTAAAGGAAATAACTGCGCCCTTTGTTGCGGAATAAACGCTTTGACCTGCTGAACCTTCTTGACCTGCTTCAGAAGCAACGTTGATGATAACACCCTTATTTTGCTTTAACATTTGTTTCGAAGCAGCCTGTGAACAAAGGAATGGGCCCTTTTGGTTGACAGCCACCATAAAGTCAAAATCCTTTTCACTGATCTCATATTCTGGTCTTTCACCTTTTACATCCACTAAGAGTCTAGGAAGGTTTACACCCGCGTTATTAACAAGGATATCCACACTGCCAAACAATTCAACGGTTCGAGCAATCATTTGGTCAACGCTTTCTTTTTTGGAGACATTACATTTCAAAAAATAAAACCCGTCTGCTTGCTGTCCCTCTTCTACATTTAAATCTGAAATAACTACTTTGGCTCCGTTCTTCAATAATTCATTTGCTATATTTAAACCAATGCCTGATGCACCGCCTGTTACAATTGCCACTTTCCCGTCTAAGCCTAACCAAGATTCTTGCATTATGTTTTCCTCCCTATCTTTATCTCACCAATATTGAATACGCTTTTATTATAAGAAGGATTGTTTCTTGGATTAATACACACTTTTTCAAGCCATGTTGAAAAGGATTGCATTAATACCTTTTCCATAGTGGTAATAAAGCAATTTAAAAGATATTGCCGGACATGGCTATACGTAACGTCTTCATCGTAAATACTTGGTCCTCAATATTGAAATTCGAAGCTTCCCAAAAAAGCGACATGTTACACGTGAAACATGTCGAAGACCGTCGGTTACATCATGCCGCCGCCAATAGATTTTCGAATATAATAGTGGGAAATGAAGCAAATACCATGATAAATCATCATTTTCCAAACGTTAATTAAAATACTTTGAAATACTTATCCCTTGTAACGTAACGTTTATGTAAAAAAAGCCCTTCTCAACATGAGAGGGCTTTACTTAGCTTAATTTAGAGCCTTTTCTATAAAAAAGCAGGCTCTAAATTCATATATTATTAGAATTACAACACTAAAAGAAGGGATCGCATCCAGCATGTCCTGTATCCAATCATCCAAGTCTTCTACTGGGATGTGCTCTCCGGCCTTCCTTGACAGGTAAGCCCACAGTTTACGATTCAACTCCACATAAGCATTTCCTTACTCACAAAGAAGTGGTACAGGGCACCATATAGGTTTGCATCATTTTGAAATTTACAGGCAACGACTCTAGGATTTCCTATATGCAGCGGATTGGCCTTTTTGACTTCTTCTATCGCCCATTTAATCCGTTCCAGCAAGATGGACTGAGCACTAATTCCTCCACCAATTGCAAAGACTTCAGGATCTAAAATATATTGCAGATTTAATATCTGAGTTGCCAAGTAAATGCAAAATTCATCAAAGACAGCTATTGCTTCTTTATCATTTTGCTTAATAAATTCAAAAACTGTTTCTCCATCTGTTGGATCTTCTAACTTTTTAATTTCTGCGATGCGGCGTACCATTTCAACAGCTGAACAATCCAATCCAAAATATTGTCCGGTTTTTGTTACTGGATTAATTTGATGCATCACATAACTTACTTCACCTGCGGACAGATGAACACCACGATGAAGCTTTCCGTTGATGATAATTCCGCCTCCTACCCCGCTTCCAAGAACGAGTACGACCGAATCCTTTGCGTCCTTCACGCTGCCAAGCCATAATTCAGCCAAAGCAGCACATTTCCCATCATTTTCAATAAACACATCTTTTCCATACTTTTCTTCAATTCTCTTTTTCAAGTTCACTTCGTGCAAAAATGGAAATGATCCTCCATAATAAATCATTCCGGTATCCACATCAATTGTCCCTGGACAGCTGATCGCAATTCCCTTCACATCAGTAGAATCTTGATCATCTATAATTGAAAAAATGACATCTTCTAATTCTTCCAAATTTGTTCTTGGTGTTGGACGTTTACCTTTTGTTATGATATTTCCAGCCGAATCCATCTGTGCATATTTAGCAAAAGTACCTCCTATATCAATAACTAAATACATGCTCATTCTCCTAATCTATGTGTTTTCTCCGCTGTCAAAAAGGATTTTTATGATTACGATTCAATAATGACTAAATCCCATGGTTTTATCTGGAGGGTATCCCCTGTTTGCACATCTCTGTTCGTAAGTAACTCCTTACCTGATGCATATGGATAAAGAATTGTTTCGGGATTGTCGGAGTAGTTGAAGTAATAACGAATCTCCTTGCCAAATTGGTTTTCCCCTGATTTCGTAATGACCGGGAACGATACATTTGCTTTATCTAGGGATGGAATTTGACCTAGGATAAAATTAAACACTCCTTTTACAACCTCTTCACTTGGGAAAAAACCAATATAGGTTGCAGTTCCGCTGCCGAAACGATTGTGGGTAATCGCTGCATATTGACCCCAATGCTGGTGATCGTAATAGGCTAAAACCTCAGCCGTTGTCGGTGTTAGTAACTCCATCCAGTCCTGGACAGGTTGCTCTGATGAATCAATGTCAAAGAAAGATCCTTTTAATCCTGTTTGTCCAGGTTCTACAAACATACTGTATTCTACACCGCAAGCTTCCGAAATAATTCCTGGTTGTGTGACTGTCCGAACCTGGACATTTTCATTGGTGAAACCACTCTTAAATGTATAAACAACGTGGCCACCATCTCTGACATATTCGTTTAATTGTTGTAAAAACAAATCATTTACTGTATATAGAGACGGGATAATGATCAGATCGTAATCTTTTAAGTTGGTAAAACTAGTATTGATGACATCGCATCCAATATTCATCTTGTACAATTCATCATATAATCGTCTGAATACATCATTGTAGTTTTTGTTTTCTGAGAATGGGAACCAAG
>Ga0115856_100393_pt1 | contig 16262 bp, 5 predicted proteins | sample InSIn4gowninarea_FD_83870 | JGI IMG/M metagenome (GOLD analysis project Ga0115856, IMG submission 83870)
TAATTTTTACTTCGTTCCCGCTTTTCGAAAATTTAACGATAGGGCACGTAGATCAACCTAAAAATTTTAATGAGCATTTTTGCCTCGAAAAAAAGACATTTGTGAATTCTGAAAAACGTATAAATGAAACGTAAAAATGCAATTACTTTTTTCTGCATCATTGATTTGAGGAACAAAAAAACGTATAAACGAAATCTTCAAATTTCGGAAAACGTATATTCGAAATAATTTAACATTCACCGCTATTGGAGTCTGCCGGGACTTTTGAAAAAAAAACGCATAACCGATAAAAACGTATAAACGAGAAACGTATAAACGGTGTTCCACTTGTATTTATTTATTATTTATTTTATTTATTTGTTACGTGTCTTCATGACGAAAAACGACTGCAAGAACTTGGATGAACTTATAATTACTAAAGTATATTTATAAAGAAGAGAGTAAGTTTAATTGCGAATCAGTATAGTTATACTGCATACAAATCTACAGTTTTGTTTCCCTCTCTCAATGAAGTTTTGCACAATTAAACTTCAAGAAAGTTATTATTGAGGTTTCGAATCGATTTGATTTCCGACTCAAGAGAGAAAAAAGAAAGTTACTACCGATGCCGAAGCGGGTGTTTCAGGAATTTCGCAAGTCTCCCGATTGTTTTGCGCTCATCGCAAAAACTACAAAAGATGGAAATACGATATTTCGCTCGTTTGTCATGAAATGTTCAGAAAACAACCGACATAAAGAATGTCTTAATCCATGGGGTAAGTTCAAGAGACGTTCTATGCTAGTCTTTTCGAGAACTGACTTGAGGCAGTTCAAGAGAGTTCCTATGTCAGCCTTTTCGAGAATTGATTAGGCATCAATATTTCAAAATCTATTTGCAATAGAAGCACCATATTTCCAAAAAGTATGTATAAAGAGATATTATTTTGCACTTTTTAACCCTTAGTTTCATTTCACTTCAAATAATTACTTACATTTCTTGCAAACTTTGTCTTTTGATTTAACATGTGATTTTTTTAAATCAAAAAATTAAGATATTCAATTCAACACAAACACAGTTTAAAAATCATAACCTTGCCTTAAGAATATAAAAATGTAAAGATTACTTAATCAAGTTTTTAAAGTTAATTAATTAATGCAATTTATAATAAACTCATTATTATTATAGTACAAAGCTAATGAAAAAACACTTATTTCATTGTTTACCGAGTGTTTTGTTTCCAATGCGTGCGTAGAGAACAACAAGCTTTATTTTGTCTTTATTCATAATTCGAATCACGAAATTTCATTCATTTTTCAGTTGAATGGCTGCATTTTTGTATCATGATAAGTGCTAGAATATCAAATGTTATAAATATTTCATTTTTGAATTTTGATGGAAGAGTGTATTAGTATTAAGATATGTAAGATGAAGAGGATAATATTGCGATAAAAGTGTTAATATTAAAAAATGAAACAATATTAACAACATGTTTGAGTAACTATTAGCATAATTAGTACTAGTATAAAAACTTAACTAATTCAGAATTAGTATAAAAAATTAACTAATGTTTCATGATTTTTGTTCCGTTCACAAATCTAATAGCGTAAAAGAAAAAAATGTGTTTAACAACTAATTATTGCATTTCATATAAACAGGGTGGGGCATAAAGATCTCCCCATTTTAAGAGGTCAATAAAAATATAGAGGGCATGGAAAACAAATATTTTCTGTTTACATTCGGAAAGAATAATGTTTGCCATTAATTAATTTTTACAATCTGTAACAATTTTTGCTATTAATTAATTTCAAAAATTAATTTGAAACTTTTTCGTCTAAATGTTTTCCTTCGTTCTCTATACACTTGTGAAGTCTCTCCCGGAAATTCAGCATAACCTTTTCCACCATTGCTGGAGGAATTGCTGCGATTTTGAATCGAATAGTATCCTTCTGTTCGTCGAGTGTCTTAGGTTTATGTGTGTAAACTTTAGTCTTCAGGTAATCCCACAGGAAGAAGTCACATGCTGCAAAATCCAGTGAGCGTGTTGGCCATGGAATGTCACCTGGAATACAGATTAGGCGGCATGGAAACATTTGTGCTAGCACTTACAAATTATCCATGGAAGTGCCAACAAAAGTGCTAACAATAATCGTATCTGAGTGCATGCACTACAACTTTTTAAAAGCACACGCTCTATTGGTTTGGTTTGTCGCTATACAGTCATTTTCTGCACACGAGGGCTAATTAGACCGGGACCTACTGTTTAAAGTAGATTCTGAACCACTAGAAACACCCAAGCCCGAGAGCCCGAGGCAGGAATCGAACCCGATTATTGCTGAACTGATGACCACAACGCTAGCCATTCAACCACAGTTGGCCACACACGCTCAATTAAAACAGATCAATAAACATGAATTTGAATCAAAAGTCTTTTTATCGTCAATTCTTCACCTTGATCGCAACTTGATTTTGTTAACTATGTGTTATATGTTAAATATATTTTGTACAAAACCAACTGCTGAACTGAAGACCAGAGCGGTAGCCACTCAGCCGCAGCTGGTAGGGAAAAACAAGGAGATACAGTGAAATCCCTGTACAACGATATTGTGGGAGCCGAGAAAAAATATCGTTGTAAAGGGAGTTATCGTTATAAAGAAAGGTACAATTATGATTTACATCTGATCGTTTAAGTAGCATATTTAGCCTGCATCCTCATTTTGAAACCGTTCATAGTTATGTTTTCACATAGAGACACATAATACAATATGATGCTAACAATATTTAATTGAATTTTATTAATCTTCAGTAATAGTATAATGTCACAGGATGGGTATATTTAACAATTATATTGAATAGTAACTGCACTTATATTACTTTAACATATTTTATTTAAAGAAATCGTATAAAAACAGTACAAATGTCAAACGGAAAAGTAATTAAAACATTTTTATAAAAATGTTTTTATTTCAAAATACATTTATCTAAAGAACTTTGTTTTAAAAATTAGGTTATAATAATGCTGCAGGTAGCCCGATATTCGCTGTATTCCCATAATCTGGAAGCCCTGCTCTAACCGAAAAGTTGGACTTTGAGACTTTTCGAAAACTGTTTATAGATAGAAAGGAAGTTGTGGAAATTGTGTGGAAGTCACACACACACACACAGGAACACATACATATATAAAAAGGGTCTTTGTAAACTGAGGCGTTTTTGGCATATAGTAGTAGTGGATATTGAGAGAAAGCAAAAATATCGCTGTACAGGGATTCATTGTAGTAGGAAATATCGTTATAGGGAGAGGCTTTTAACGTGTCATTCAATGAGAGTTTGCCGGGACCATTGAAAAACATAGTTATAGAGGGATTTATCGTTATAAAGGGTATCGTTGTACGGGGCTTTCACTGTATACTGATACAAGTAGTAGTATATCTCTGGGAATATGCAGCCTCGCAAAATTTGCTCAATGTTTTGCTGAAAATAACAAACTTTTCCTAACTTATGACTGGAGGCATCTCTCTAAAACATGTTCTGTGCGCCAATTGGCTACCTCGGCAACTTTCTGTTGTGCACAAGGCATGTTCATTCTCTCCTGGCACCTACAAAATTTCCATAGATGTTTCTTTCACTGAAGTATTGTTCTTTCAATTATATTTAAGAGGTTAGCGACATTATACCCCAGTTTCCTTCTGCAACCATGCAACACCACCGCTACACCAATTCCAACGCGTTGCGAATCTTGGAGCGCTAACAAGCGCACCCCGAAAGGACCGGAATGCGCCATAAATCAATCAAGGCCCAACAAGTTTCTCTCTTTTGAAAGTAGGCCACAGCGATTATACGGATCCTTATGGGTGCTTGTTCCCAGCAGGAAATCAATTAACGGCGAACAATCGCTCTACAACCCATATGGATCCCCGAAGTCCGGCGGCTAGTTATCACTTCTGCCGTTGCCCTCGACATTTCTCACTGTTTGATGATGTGGAGTGAGACTGCTTGGCTGGTGATCCATTAGAAAGTGGAGATTCAAGTGAAAATTTCCATTATGTCAAATATGAAAGGCGAGCACATGGTCTGTTATCAATTAATGCATTGTACTAAGTGAGTAGCCGGCGTCGTTTGGGCGAAATAGGATAACAGAGGAAAATATATAACAGTTCTGCTGCCGGTTACAATTTCACAAACAGTAAAATGGGCACAAGCCTTTCGAATCAAAAATTCAGTATTTATCTTTGGCTTGTATTGTTTGGTTGGTTGGGCTTTGACGGAATTTTGAAGCGCAAACGTTTTCAGTATTTCTATCTTCATATGAAGTACTCTCGACACCTTACGTAGCTTTTTATTTCTTTACACAAGAAATATCAAGAAAATCAACAAATGATAACGGCAAGCGAATTCTATTTTCGTTGGAGTTAAGTATAACGGACAGCGAATAGTTTACAATTACATCAAAATACATGAAAGTATTCTGTTTTAAAGTTCTTGCAGTCACATGCGCTGTATCTCAGCCGTTTAACACCAAGCTGAATGTAATTTTAGCTAGCTCACACACGTAGCATAATTTTAATACAACTTAATACCTGCACTAAAAAAGCCACGGATTAAATACTTTGCAGAAAACTCAGGCGACACTGGCAATGAAAAAAGTTGGAAGTGTAAAGCCAATTTCACCCATTCCAGAGGAACAACCATTTGTCAAGTGGTTAATAAAAATGCATTAATAATGCTGGATTTTTAATTAAAGGAAGCCTTCAAAAGCATCGGTATAAAGTTTCCATTTATATGTGCGCTTGACATAACGTGCACCTAAGCATGAAGAAATTAGAAATTAGAATATATCTGTAAATAATAAAATGAGAGGTAAAAACGCTACTTAACGGAAAACGTATACAGTAGATTCCCATTTAACCAGTCTGCATTAATCTGTTGTCAGATAAACCAACCCGAAATAGGTGTAGTCCAACTGTGTCCCCTTAATCTCCAGTTAAGAAGTCCCCTGACTATCTGTCCCGGCTCCAATGTCCTCCATGTCTCAATTATATCTCCGGGAGTGCCAAGCCAGGTGACGGTCTCTCATCTGGAAATTGGTTAAAAGTTAAGAGATCCAAAAAGAACTAAGTCGAACCTCCACCCATTGCGGATGCTGAAATGGAAGCCGCTTATTACCCCATTACCTATAAAAAGGACAAGACCTGACCATGAAGTTTGGCAAGTGGGGATAAATCACAACAACAGTTCCCTGACTACGGCGTTCTCGCTTCAGAAGGGGATGGAAATTGAGGGATTTGCAGCTGATTTATGCCCCCCTCAAAAAATACAAACAAAAAATATATATAATTTCGCAGGAAAAATTATGAAAATAAATCCAACTTACTTAAGACATAAGTAAGTTCCTTTTAAAATGTCGTTTCTTTCGAAAAATTATGTTTCTTCCATGTATTATTAATATTTGTTTATTTAGTCTATATTATCAGTAAAAGATTTTTGTCTGCCAAACCTTAAATACTTTATGCATGTCATGAACATACAAATACATTTAAAACGAATAAATATGTTTTAGAAAAATTTCAGAAATACAAGTTTCCAATAGTAGTATTCAAGGAATACATTTTTTACTAATGCAACTGCTCAAAGCTGTGTCAATATATTATTTAAAGAAACATTTATTCACAGTTTACTGAAAAGTTACTCATAATGAACCATATTCTTAGTCACGTGACTTGGGAAATTTAAATGTAAACAAATGATATTTATTAACTGCTCATTGGTTGACTTCAAATCAACGCTTGCAACAATTGGATATCAATAATTGTTTTCCCCAGGTCATGTGATATTTTCAGCAGCAGAATATTGTCCATTAGATCAGAATGTTTATTTTTTTTCTTACAGATACAAATCATTGTTTATAAGTAAAAGTAGTTTTTTAATTTTTTCATTTTTTATTTTAGTAATTTTGGGGTTCCTAAATTTGGGAAGCCCAGGGCCTACGCCCCACTGGCCCGTGTAGTAGTCAGGCCCTGATGTGACCCGATGTGTTTAAAACATTAACTTAAAATGTAGAACAAAATAAAATAATAAAATAAAATTCCGATCAAGGTTAAATAAAATGGTTTTTGACTCAGTTTTCAGTTGCATGTTTTTTAAGGCCTGTATTCGAAAAAAGAGAAAACGCTTGATAAAAGTCCTTGCAAAATGTGCTCCGAATTTTCTAAAAAAAAATAAATAAACGAACAATTGGTTACCAGTTTGAAACAATTTTTAGATTTTTTAAAAGAATTTTGTTTAGACGTTTCTAGAAGCATAAGCCGGATCGATTCGAAACCTTAACAGTGACATTCTTTTTGTTTTGGAGGTCATAAGGGTAAAATTTCATTCAGCTCGTCATAAAACTGTATGCGTTACAAAGTTGCACTCCTCTATATGAAAAGAACAAAAAAGAAATAATCAAAATCGAATTCTTTGTGCTAGTAATACGAAAAATAAAAGTCAACGCATTGAAGCACAAGTAACAACAAAGGGGAGCAAACAGCTGTGTTGAACAGCATTTTCATTCTTTTTGATTTTGGCGTTGCAACGATGATGAAGCCCCATTCATCTTTAAATCAAGTTTCTTCTTAGTTTTGTTACTATTTGTGCTTCAATGTGTTGGCTTTTTTTTTAGCACTCTTCTATATGTATAGATTGATAAAATAAGTTTTTTATTGCATTTAAAACGTTCTGTTCTACATATATTAAATTCAAATGTTGCAAGTCTCACTCTAACATATCACAGATACATGATATGTATTTAAATATGCATTTTGCATACGAAAATGTACTGTTTCTGTAATAATCCATAAGGTAACATAATTTTAAGTTTTAATTCTCTTTATTTAGGAACATAAAGTATTGCGAAGACACACTTTTCGTTTCGCCATTTTTTTTTCTCCTCGCTGTCCAATCTGCGATTTTTTTAATCGTGAGAACAAATCGCCTTCTTTCGCACTAATTAAGCCGTTTTTCTGTCGTCTGCACTCTTCAAATGGAACGGCAGAGACAAAAATCGTCTGCGTTAACCACTCGTGCCTTCGGAACTCTTTATGGCTGTTTCTTCCTAGCTGACATATTTAGGAAGCGAAGCAACAGGGAAGTCTAGACAAAGTTTAGACACCGGAACATTTTCTTTTCCCCCGTTTCCTGCAGCGTAACGTAAAAGCAGACAACTTTTATCGATTCCCGGGCCAAATAATAACGATTGCATTTAAATAATATCAGGGGGGTTAGTATGCTGTGTGCGGGACGGATTTCAGAAGATTTAGGATAAAGAGTTTTTTTAATGTAGATTTCTTTTTATTTTTCCATATAATTTTTATGTTATATTCAATTGAATCTACAAGAATACTTCACTTAATGTGAAAGAAATTTACAATTCTATGTTGTAGTTGTTGTTGTTACTTGACCTCCTGTATCATTAGATCAAGCCCTATTAACAGTGGATGAAGTAAGGGATCGGTTTCTGTTTTAAGCGATTCCCATTCAGTGGAAGTCCAACTTCTGCTCAGATTAGCCAACTGCTGGCTGAATGGCTAGCGCTCTGGTCTTTAACTGAGCAGTTGCGAGTTCGATTCCTGCTTTGGGCCTGGGTGTTTGTAGTGGTTCGAAATCTACTATAAGCATCAGCTCCTAGCCTTATTAGTCCTCTTTGTGCAAAAAATGACCTTAGAGCGATAAACCAAATCAAACCCAAATCGATTCAGGTTTTATATCTCCTAATCTTGAACCAACTTCCATTTGAGAGACCTTCAGCTGGCTTGGCCTCTCTAGAGGCCGTTTTCCCGACATGTAGAACATTAGAGCCACGGTAGATTTTACACACATCATTTACTTATTAGTATATACTGTCCCGCACTGGCAAGTGGTACACCCGCCCAAGCTCTGACCGAAGTCTGTTCTGTTTGATTTTTGATGTCCTATTAGGAACCGATCTTCTGATGACACATCTGCTTCGGGACTACAAGCACTTCGTTTAAAAGAGTTAAAAAAAATATATACATTTGTGTGTGTGCGGGGGGGGGGGGAATACTGAGCTTCAAAGATTCTAAGCATTGGTCAGACACCGTGTAAAGAACTTGTATAAGGTTTTCTACGAGCATTAAAAATATTTGAAAGAATTGGATAATTTTTCAACAAGTTTTGTCAGTTTTGGGACCTGCCAAAGGGTAACTGAAATTTATGAAAGATCATTCTATAAGTTTATTAATTTTTAAATAATTAAATCTGATTAATTTTATCACCTGACTAAATCCCATTTTTTTTTCGATTTTTTACCTTGCAGTATACTAAACCTAAAGCATATGTATGCGACAGATCCAAATATGCTGTTCAGTTGTACATGTCTATTCAGATCTCTGATTCTCTGACAGATGTAGAACTCAAGACATCGATTCATTGACGTGGTTCCAGCCCTATTATTAATTAGAAAAAACATCGACACGCCAAATTTGGATGATAGTTATTGTTAGTTTGATTTTGGAGGAAACTCATTGTTAGCATGTATTTCATTTTCATTGTACCACACTATCGTAAGAAAAAGAAAGTTGTCTTTTCCACTTTATTTTCTTCTATTGAATTCGCTGATTGTAATCTTATAGTTACGTGGTTTTTGCACACTTTAGATATAGATAGTACAGTTGCAGTTAGTCTTATTCTCGTGTTCATTTATTTATTTATTTAAGAGCTTAGAATTTTCCCTCATATTGATGAGGAAGCTGTCAAACGATATCCTTTGCGTACGTATTTAAATAACCGTGTATAGGAAATGCGGAAATGATTTTTTGTTCCATTAATGACTTGTCAGTTTTAAATTATACCGGGAACTAAAAAATAGTTAGTATAGAATAAGGATGTCCCTGTTGAAGAATTCATCCGGCTAACAACCTATAGAGTTTTATTTTTAATCATTGGATGATGGTTTTTACTCTCATGTGGGTAAAATTGACGTTGAACGTTTTCACCTTGATACCATGGCAACTGTTTTGTTGTGATAAATAAAACGGAAGAAAAATGCGGGAAAAAATACTATTTAATGCGGAGTTTAGTTGTTTTTCTATATTTTTCATCGATAAAATATTATTTTAACACACTGGATGTTTGAAACTGCACGTTTTGGTGCAGAAAAATACGGCGATTCGAATCTTAGTGCCAAATTTATAATTTTTTAATTTAGAAAAGAGATATTAATTCTTAATGCAAAACTGTGTTGCTCAATCCTGAAACTGGCAACAAGGTTTTTAAAACCGTTTAGTCTTTGATGCTATGGCAACGGTTTTGTTTACGATAATAGAAGGAGATGATAATTTAAATCAAATCGCAGAGTTTGGATGTTTTTCTATATTTTTCATTTAAAAATTTTTTTCTGTCGGGTATAGCTGCAAACACTATTTTCCAATGGTTAAACTGGAACATCGGCATCAAAATGGTTAAATGTTTTTTATTTTCAGTTTCAATTATCTGTATCTATATATCTATATCTGTATGTATAAAATAATATACAATATATCTATGTAATATAATATGTATTATATTATAATATATATAATTATTTTATGTATTATATAGATATATTATGTGTGGTTACGTAAAGTTCGTTCATTTCTTCTCATTGATGCATTCAGTGATCGAGAAACTTAATAATGATAGAGAATTCGAATCAATTATTCTTATGAGCAATAAATGCAGAAAGGCAATCATATTTGATAAAATGATTTGATTGAAAACAATTACATTAACCTGAAACTAGCCGTTTAATACAGTCTGCCTACTGAATTGATAATGAACTCCTAATTTTCTTCGATGGGTAGTTATATATGGAAATTCCTGGCGAAAACAAAAGTGTCCTATATGCCCTACTTTATCACAAGCAGACTGTGACGTACTCTCCAGACTGTCTTGTTGTCATAGCAACCGACAGGATGGGAGTAAACGCTGCTCTTGAGGAAGGAGAACATTAAAGAGGAACGCGTGGGTTTTTCTGACGCAGAAACACTTTCCCGGAAGATGCAGTAAACAATTAATAGCTTGTGTTTTTCAAGTTACGCATTCTTTTTTAATTAACTGGCGAATTGAGGGTGTTAAAAAATACGTGATTTGAAAAAGCATATTAAGGGATCACATTACCTTTTGATTAACAAAATCTTTGAATTTTAACGACTAATCAGCTAAAAGCAGTTTATTATTAATTCCAAATTCATGTTTGTTAAGGACAGTTTTATTTCTTATAATTAAAAAAAATGGAAATTTCATCTAAGCCTGTTTTTAATTTAAAAAATTGTTGTGGTTAGGGCTGTGGTTATGTATTGTTAGAAATATTGTATACAGAAGATAGGAATAATATGAAATTAAAGTAATGTCATTAATGTATAGTTAAAGATTATACATAAGATTTATTAACTTGCAGTCTTCTAATGTCGGTTATTTAAATATAAAATCTTATATCAATCGAATCTGGTTTGAGGTATCAATAGACCAATGTGTTCCCATGGTCCATGGTCCCAATGGATCGCCATTTTTATCGCCTTAAGCCTGGTGAAAGATGCGAAGGGAAAATCATACAGTTTTAGTAGTTAAAAAAATAATAATTTAAAGTGTGAGATACTGTAGTTATTATAATATATGCATATATTTATAACTTTTTGTAAATGTGCACTTTGGTAGAAATAACCAGTGGTGCAATTCGCGCCCTTTTTAGAAAAGCTTTAGCGGTGCAGCTCGTACGTTTGGTTAGTCACTGAGCGCAACTAAACCAACTCCCGTCTATGGAATGGAATTCTGTTTTAAATTATTTTCTAAAGCTTTTAATTTTATTTCTTCTTCTGTATTACAAATTCTACTTTCATCCTACTTCTATTTCTATTCCATAATTCTATTTTCATCCTATTTCTAATTCTATTCCATAATTTTATTTTCATCCTATTTCTAATTCTAGTCCATAATTCTATTTTCATCCTATTTCTAATTCTATTCCATAATTTTATTTTCATCCTATTCCTAATTCTAGTCCATAATTCTATTTTCATCCTATTTCTAATTCTATTCCATAATTCTATTTTCATCCTATTTCTAATTTTATTACATAACTTTATTTTCATCCTATTTTTAATTGTATTCCATAAATCTATTTTCATCCTATTTCTAATTCTATTCCATAATTCTATTTTCATCCTATTTCTAATTTTATTCCATAATTCTATTTTCATATATATAATTCTATTCTGTAATTAATTATAGTTTTATCTCTAAAAAGCTTTAGAAAGTTCTATTTCTTAAATCTTAAAAGATTTTAATAATAGAATAATTGTCAAATAGAATTTATTTTATATTTAATATTGTTTTATTTCATATTTAAATATGGTATGACCCCTTAACCGAGCAGATGAATTGTGTAGGAATTCTATTTCTAAAGAATAGAATTATAATTAAATTTACTTCAATAGCTTTCAGTTTAATGGTATTCTTAATTCTGTTCTATAATACTATTTTTAAAGATTTAGAAAATTCTAAGACTTAAATGTTCTTTTGTATCTCGTACTGTATATGTTCTTGTTAATGTCGTGTTCAGTATGACCCCTTAAACGAGCAACTAAACTATGTAAAGATTTTATTTCTAAAGAATAACAGAATTCTGTTTTAATTCTATTTCTGTAACTTTCTGTTGTAATTGTATTCTATAATTCTATTTTGATTCTATTTCTATTATTATTCTATAATACTATTTAAATTTAATTTGTAATTCTATTCTACATAATTCTGTTTTGATTCTATTTCTAATTTCATTTTATAATTCTAATTTTATTCTATTTGTAAAGCTTGTATATTGAAGATATAAAACACTTTCACACACACACTTTCTTTCTCTCTCTTTTTCTTTCTTTCTCTCTCTCTCTCTCTTTCTTTCTCTCTCTCTTTCTTTCTCTCTCTTTCTTGCTTTCTTTCTTAACCTCGCCAATAATACTAACACATTCCAACCAAATACCGTACCTAAGAAAATGGATAACATGTTATTCTTTCCAATTGTTATTGTTTATTGTCATTGACAAGCAACTTGACACCATTGTAGCTGTTATATAACATGTTTGTCTTCTACTTTTTCTTACAATGGTTTCGTTTTCACAATTCAAGGGCGAAATCTGGGAAATTCTCGGATGCTTAAAATGCGTTCACAGTCGCGAGCAGCTACGCGTATCGCGCACCGCACGCGATACTACAAGAATTCCAGTAATTTCATTAACTTGCTTGCGCGAGCATGACTGTGGTAGTGGCAGTGCCGTCTGGTGATCCGGAAATGGGAATGCATGAAAAATAAAAAATAAAATTAAAAAAAAGCATTTAAAATTATAAATATTTATTATTTATTAAATTAAATACTTTAGAGATTCAAGAACTTTTAGAACCGTCTTGGTGCCGGAGTTCCAGTTTGACCATTGGAAAATGGTGTAGCCAACTGTAACCGGCAAAAAGTTTTTTTTTTTTTTATTTTATTGAAAAATAAAGAAAAACAACTACCGTAATTTTTGGTAGATAAGTCGCGGCTTATACGTGTTTAAAAGTTAAATTTTATCTTTGCAGCCTATGCACCAGTGCGGCTTATACGATAGGGACTTTTTTCGTCCACATGTCTTATTTACTCTTTTCTAAAAAGCACAATCCTACGCTGTAACGAATTTACAAGAATTGAAGACTCGGAGTGTATCGTTTGCTGGACACAATGTTAGTTGTCTGAGACTTGGCTTGCACCGAAAACGATGTTCCATATCACTTTGAAAAAGCTGTCTGCTCCTCTTTGTTATTAACTTGTTCCAATACATTGGCTTTTACTCGAGCAAACGATGTTTTTCCCTTTTCTATATTTGAATTCACATTGTGTTCAGAGGTGTTCCATGCTTTCCAGTTTCACCTGCCAGAATTTTCAAAGCCTGGCAGGTGAAATGAGTGAAATCACTTGGATGATTTTCCATTATTGCCTGTCTTTCTACATTTTCTCGAGAGAAAACTTATTACTTCTAAAACTTCTATTACTTTTCACAATATATTATTTTAGTATTTTATATTTTTGCCTGTATTATATTTTATATGTTTTTACTTAAATACAAACATTGAAATAATTTCGTGTAAGGAATTTCGATGATGCGGCTTATCTGCTGTATATTAAATTTTTTAAAGCCAAATTTCTCAGTTGCGGCTTATCTACCCGAAATTACGGTAAACTCTTCATTGATTTTAATTATCGTCTGCTTCTACTACCGTAAGCAAAACTGTTGCCATAACATCACAGACTTAACGGTTTTGAGAAGCTTGTTGCCGGATTCCAAATTGAGCAGAAGAATTTTGTATTAAAAATTAATATCTCTTTTCTAAATTAAAAAAAATATATCAATTTGTCACTGAGATTCGGATCTCCGTACTTTTCTGCACGAGAACGCCCAATTCCGTATCTCCACTGTGTTATAATAATATTTTAATAAAGAAAAATCTAGAAAAACAACTAAACTCCACATTAATTGGTGCATTTTTTCCTCTTTTTTATTTATCATAGCAAAACGGTTGCCATGGTATCAAGGTGATTGCTTCTAGAGGTGATTTTATTGGTAATCATAAGGACTTAATCCATCCCTCCCAGCAATTTGTTTGGCTGTATTACTCCCCCTAAGAGAGAGAGAGAGCACGTCGCATCTTGTTTATTACTAATTGCCATTTTCACCAATAGATGGCACCACGAACTAACATCCATCGGCAGTTTATTGATGCATGGACCTGAAAGAGAAGATTTTTTCCGGATCCTCGAGGCCAGAGCATTGCGCAGGACTGGCCACGGGACTTTTGGGTCAACAGATTTTACATGCATGTACGTAAGGCTCATGAACAGCACTTTCCCTGAGACGGTTTACTCTTGTTTACTGACTGCACCCGATGCTGCTTAATTTCTGTAATCTAAGGAAAACCGCTGCTTGTAAACGAATAAGTAAATCGAAGTATATTTTTAAATATATTTTTAAATATATTTTTAAATGTATCAGAATTTAAATAATACATATTTTTCATAATATGTTCAAGTAAAGAACACTGAATCACTAAAAGCACTAATACGTATTGTGTAGATTGGGTTTTAATTTGTTTTCAAGTGGTTGATACTGAAAGAATACCAAACAACTAAATATTTTGAAATACCTTCCGGAACAAAAACAAATAGCTTCTCCGTTGCATTCATAACCTGTTTAGTGAGTAAACAGCTGAAAATAGGGACAAAATTGAGGAAACTCCTAAAAATGAGGAAATTTGTTGCTTTTCTGCATTGACACGACTCATTTTTTGAAAAAGGACTGCTAAAACATCGCCGTGAATTATGTGGAAGTAAATTGAAGTGTAAGTAATTGCAGTTTACCAATTTTTACCAATTTTTTAACCATTTGAAAAATAGTTATTCCTCTGGAGAGTGTGAAAAAATTATATAACCTTCTGTCAATTCATTGCCAATTTCACCTGATTAAAAAGAATCTATGCTACGTGCACGAACTGGATAAAAATAATAAACTTGGTATTTAAAAGACTAAAATGTAACTCACGTTACTAAGAGAATTTGCTTGACGAGGTAGCGTACATTTTGGTATTTAGAAAGCTGAAATTCCGTATAGCACACGTGACTATAAGAAGTGAAAAAACACTTGTATGCATTTTGATGTAATTGTAAACTATTTGATGTCTATTATGCTCTATGCAAATGTAATTGATTTGGAAATATATATTGTGCTGGTTAACCATTTCAAAAGGCTATGATAAAAAAACATGATACTGTAAGAATTTAAAAAATATACTTGTATATATTTTTATGTAGTTGTAAACTAGTCGTTGTCTTTAAAAAGATTTCTTCGTGAGAAAGAGTTGAGAATACTTCATACGAAGAAACTAAAGCTAAAAACGTTTAAGCTTTAAAATTCCGACAAGATCCAATACAAATCCAGTTCTTCAAGCCAACGATAAATTACAAGCTGAATTTTGGATTCTAAAAGATTTTGTTCAGTTTTCAAAGTGGTAAAACAATAACCAACAAAAAAACGATTAGAATTTTCTTTTTCTTTACAACATAGAGACTAGACAGTATCCATAGAACTGAGGAATAAAAACGAATGAACGCGCATAGTTCGGAACAAAGAAATTCATTGTCCACGTGGGAAAAAATAAAGTATTTTTCCTGGAAAACAGAATCTGTTTTGCAGCTCATATCTTGAAACCGGCGATAATTTCATGTCTAAACTATCTTCCACTGTGAATTTTGTATCATATATATCTCTAGGAAAGATTTCATGTGTCGAAACGCGTTGTCCTTCACATCAACATGTCTTTATCTTCCTGAAGAACTCCTGTGTGAACTTCCCAATGAAAAAAAGCTTATTGGAAAACTGTTGAGCATCTAATTTTATCCTCTCAGCTCGTAGATAGACAAAACCGTTTTATCTATAACACAGGATGTTTACTGGTGGTTCAATTAATAAAAAAAACTGCTTCAGAAAATCAAGCGCTGACATTAGGTCAAGGTTAAGATACTGAGAATGTGTGCACGTGGATTATATTGTTGTTATAATACGTTACTGGTATTTTTCCTTCGATCCTGGAATTTTAATTATTTTTACTAACATTTAGTTAAAAATTAATTTTGAAACTAAAAATCTTTTGTGTATTTAATGGACTGTAGTAGATTTTTTAAAATTTCGATGGATTTTCAAAATTTGTCCAGATTATTGGCATACTATGTAAATACACATAAACAAAGTTGTCAGTAAAGATTCATCTGACTACAAAAATTAATACTTTCCAAAATTACAAGCAGAAAATTACAATTAGTATTTTTTAAATAGTATATTTTACTATTTATATATACACCATTAAGTACCAAAGGTATATCACACAGGTAGAATTTTTGCGCCATCGAAAGAAACACTTTCGAAAACCCACCAATAGGTGGCGCTATATTGGAGGTTTTATACAAAACGCGAATCTAAACCTATTTTTGCTACTTGGTCATACAATTGTTACTAGTTTCAATAACTGTTAATTTAATCCGTTTTTTAATGTATTAATAAGTACTTTTTGATTGTAATAATTTTTATTTTAATTCGTTACTCTTTTTCTTAAACACCCAGCTAGCACATACATGTTGGCAATCCGTTGGCTAAACGTTGGTTATTGGATGGACCGTTGGATAAACGTTGGCACTCGAAAGTAAATAATTGGCGTTTGGTTGGAAAAACGTTATATG
>Ga0115856_100394_pt1 | contig 16230 bp, 14 predicted proteins | sample InSIn4gowninarea_FD_83870 | JGI IMG/M metagenome (GOLD analysis project Ga0115856, IMG submission 83870)
AGCCGCCTCGACGACGAACTGGAAAAAGAAGATACCATTCAAACCGATTGGCCGCAAAAGTTAGCGCAGCTGCGCAGCTGGAGCAGCGCGTATAAAACTCAGGTTGAAAAAGAAGACGTAACCGCCATGGTGGCTTACCTGACCGGCATCCCGATGGGCAAAATCCAGAGCACGGAACAAGATAAGTTACGCAACCTGGAAGCCATTTTCCGGAAGCGGATTATTGGTCAGGACCATGCGCTGAGCACCGTTTCGGATGCTTTGCGGCGGTCGCGGGCTGGAATTAAAGAACCAAACAAACCAGCCGCCGTTTTCTTCTTCCTGGGCCCGACCGGTACCGGTAAAACCGAGCTGGCCAAAGCCATTGCCGAATCGCTCTTCAACGACGAAAAAGCCTTGGTTCGGTTTGATATGTCGGAGTTTAAAGAAGAACATTCGGCGGCCTTGCTGTACGGCTCCCCGCCCGGTTACGTGGGTTACAAAGAAGGCGGGCTGCTGGTAAATAAAATCCGGCAAAAGCCTTACTCCGTGGTGCTGTTCGACGAAATAGAAAAAGCCCACCCAAGCATTTACGATGTATTCCTGCAAATCCTGGACGAAGGCGCCGTACACGATAAGCTCGACAAGAAAGGCGATTTCACGAACGCCGTGGTCATCTTTACTTCTAATGTAGGTGCCGATAAAATCACCGCCGAATTTGCCAAAGGCAGTATCCCCACCGAAGAAAGCCTGAAAGAGCTCATCCAACAAACCGGCCGCTTCCGCCCCGAAATGCTTGGCCGCAGCATGGATATTATACCTTTTGCACCTATCTCCCAAGCCGTAGCCCCCCAAATTCTGGATATTCACCTAGCCAGCTTTGCGAAGATTCTACGGCAACAAGGCATTGAAATAACCCTTTCACCGGCGGCCAAAGAAGAACTGGTACGTTCTGGTTTTTCACCCATCTACGGTGCCCGGCCGCTTAAAGAAACTATCCGGCGACGCTTGGGTAATGCCGTTTCAAATAAAATTATTGGGGGTGAAGTGCGGAAAGGCGATGCCATCCACCTGGATTGGGATACCGAACAGCAAGATTTCCGGTGGGCGATTATGTCGAAAAAAATTGTTACTGTATGTTAATAAAGTCAAGCAACTCTTTGCTAGTGCTACTACAATTTCTTGCAATGTAGTAGCACTAGCCACTTAACTATTTCGATGCCTGTAAATTTAATATTTATTAAGTAAAACTCTCCTATTTAAAGAAATGAAACAAAAAGCAAAAAAAGAAATGCATCCTCATGTAAAAATGGGAAACGAACTGCACTTCACTCATTTCAAAACAGTTATAAGAGATGAAAAACATCTGGCACCAGGTTGGAAACTGCTTCTCGTAAATGAACCAATTAGCAATCTTGATAGATTAGCACCGGACTTACGTCCAGATTGGGTGCTTATTAATTGGGAAAAGAAGAAAGCATACGTCATAGATTTAACCTCTAAATATTCCAGAAGACATTACAAAAAAGGATTATTATACGTTTCATCATTGAAATCGGCATTGAAAACACTGCCTAACTTTTTAGATTCGGAGTGGGAATTTATTTACATTGAAGATTACTGGCTTGATGCTGTCCTTCATTAAAGCTAGTAGTTAAAGATGTTCTCATTGTTTACTTATTTCATTTGTAATAAATTAAAAGATTATGAAGTGGTATTTTCATGTAATAAAAAACTACGCTGAATTTAACGGCCGAGCCAGAAGAAAAGAGTACTGGCTGTTTATACTGTTTAACTTGATCTTCAGTTTGGCAGCGATGGTGCTTGATTCAGAACTAGGCACTTCGGGAATAGTTTATTTAATTTATGCTGTTATTGTAGCACTCCCCTCACTAGCTGTTACCGTAAGAAGGTTACACGATGTAGAAAAGAGTGGCTGGTATATTTTGATACTTTTGATTCCTTTTATTGGGGCAATTGGTATAATTGCACTTACTATAAAGGATGGAGAGACCGGTCCAAATGAATACGGACCAGACCCTAAAGGAACCATCTATAACTTAACGTGATTTCAACTGGTAATTAATCAGAAATAAATTGGATAATTTTATAATGTTATACACCTATAAAGGCTGTGCTTAGAGTTAGTATACTATTCCAAGTATTTTCCGGTATGTCAATAGTCAATAACTAATTAGCACTTACTAAAAATCACGGATTACTGATTTGAAATATGCAGAGAAACATCTGTCGTATTCTCTTTATATTTACGAAAACTGCGTTGTTAAACACAAAGAAATTAGACAAATACTTATAAGTTACTCTTTCAAAAACAAATGTTCTTTTGCCTTACTCTTCAAAAGTAAAAATACCGTTTTTAATAGCGTACAGCACTAAACCTACCCGGGTTACTACTTCCAGCTTCCTGAAAAGACTATCGCGCATGGCTTCCACATTGCGAGAAGTCATTCCCAGTTCAGACCCAAAAGCTTTTTGCGGCAGTTCCGTGCAGGCTAGCTGCAAAAATTTAACTTCTTTATCACTTAATTTTACATCAGGCCAGCTTTTAATTATATTCGTAACCCATTTTGGGAAATATCCGCCAAACTTCTCAATAGCCTCTAGCGCCATTAGAAGTTCCAGAGCTGCCGCCTCCTTTAATATAATACCCGCAACATCGGCCATTATCATTTTCATGATTAAGTACCGTTCCTTATGGGCAGTTAAAACCAAAATTTTTATTTCTGGGTAATGATGCCGTATCCACTGCGCGGTTTCAAAACCACCCATCACCTTCATTTCAATATCTAATAGGACTATGTCTGGTTTAATTTGATGGGAAATTTTTTGAATAAAATCTTTGCCATTGTCGGCTTCCCACTTAACTGTGTACCCGGCGAAGTCATTTACCAGCCCGGCTATGCCGGCCCGGAATAATTTGTGGTCATCCACGAGCACCACATTAATAGTTTCTTCCGTTTCCATAACTATTTTACTTGTTATTGGGTCTAATTAACTGAATAATCACGCCTCCTTCCGGAGCGTTTTGCATGCCAAATTCCGCATTAATTAAGCCAGCCCGGTGCTTCATATTCTGAATTCCTATTCCATCCGGTGGTTTATCCGGGTCAAATCCTTTCCCGTTATCTTTGATGGTGAGTATGAATTTATCTGAGAAATATTTTAATCTCACCTTTATCGTAGTTGCTTCAGCGTGCTTAATAGTATTATTGAGGGCTTCTTGTAAAATCCGAACAAGAAAAAGTTTTACTTCCGGATCGAGGGGATACTCTTTCCCCTGCTTCTCAAAATTCGTTTGGTGCTGTTCTACCTTTTGGATAAGATCTAAATGAAATTTTATTAACTCTGGTAAAGTTTGTCGGTTTATAAAATCTATATTTAATTTCTTAGATAATGCCCGTAAATCTTCCATAGCTTGGCTCACTAATTCTTTAATGGCTTTCGTTTTATCTTTGGCATCAGATATATTATTAAAATTTATCGTGTCAATTTTCAAAATAACAAGAGAAAGAATTTGACAAATGTTATCGTGAATTTCGTGGGAAATAAATAGGAACTTTTGTTCCTGCATTTCGATTTGCGCTTTAAGTATTTCTTGTTCATAAATATTCTTTAGATTATTCATGCTTTGTAAATGTTTGTGCTGCGCCTGTTGATAGAAAACCACTGAAAAAACAATAAAGCCCACTAGAGACAGAATGAGGATAGTACCTATAATAATTAATAAGTATATTTGAAAATTTTCCGGCATGAAAATCCTATGAGGTAAAGTATATATAATGCATAATTTAAGGACATGTTGATTATCTTCAGCTTATCTCTCATAGATTCGTCAGTAATAAAGTTCCTTAAGCCCATATAAAAATAGATACCATAATAGTAAAATAGATTAGCTGTAACAATCCAAAAAAAAGGATTATTCAGTAGACTCCCCTTTGCAGGTGGATCAGTATAAAGCTCAAAGATATATCTGTAAGAGTAAAATATTACAATAAAACTTCCTAGAAAAAAGCTGAACTTATTTTCATTTTCAACACCTTCTACATTAAATGAATAATATAAAGAAACAAACCAAAACAAGACAATAATAAAAATAATTATTTTCTGAAATGGATAGCTTCTAATAGCTCTTTTATAAATAATAGATAAAATAGTTAGTTCGATTGGCTGATATAAATGATCAAGAAAATAATTGGCTAACCCGTAATATTTTAAAATCTCACCTAATATTTCAAAAACAATAACAACAATAAAAAGAAAATTAAAGTACTTAAAAAAAGGTGGAAGATGCAGCCTGTTTAAATAGTTAATATTTAAGCAGGCTGCTATTATTCCAATGTATAACAAAAAAGAAAGAGACATCAAACAAAAGTTAGCTTTATTGTTTTATTTTCCATACTTCCTTTACAAAGTAGTCTCTAATTTTAATATCAACTTCATCATCAGAGACAGTTGCTCCGGTATTAGGAGCAGGTTCTCCAGTACTGGCGTTATTTTTTAGAACATCATATACGCTCTTACCAAAAGATGCGTCCCAGCGCTCAGCTCCCATAGTTTGAGGCTTAAGACCTCCATTTAGATCAAGCTTAAGAATTTGGATTACTTTGGATCCTTTTTTCTTACCATAAGGCATTAGAATCACTGTTTGATTCTTCAGTTTGGATGATTCATCTACTTCAATTGCAAAAATTGCCGCTAATCCAAGGCATTCTGCTCCATCCCCCATGTTTTGGTTCTTTAGAAATGCTTCAACAAGTGGTCTATCCATTAAAACCATAAATTTTTCTTTGTTCAAATCTACCTTACCAGGTGCAACTCCCTTTATACGTTTTGCATAAGGTGAAATATATTTTAACATAGTATTATGATCAATTGGTGTACCCTCAACAAAACTTAAGTTTTTCAATGCTTCATTTCCAGATGTTGTTCCCCAATAAAAAGGAGTTATTATTTCTTCCATTAGCTTGGTACTACTTTCATTCAATTTAAATTCCAAGTTCTGTTCTTTTAAAATGGGGTGCGCTGTCAATTTGTGGGCCGCCTTCTTGCGAGTTAAAAGCCACCCACCAATAGCTCCCAATGCAATGCCTAGTGCAAATGCTAAACTGTCCTTTCTTAATTCCTGGTCTGTTTTCATAGATGTTTATTTAGTTTAAAGATAAAGTTTAGAAAAAACTAATTAATAGGGTAAAATCAAGACATTATTTAAATCATATTAATTATATCCAAGCTTAGCATTACGATAGCTAATTTACTAAAAATTACTTAATCAAGTTTTTGTGAAAATTCACATAAACTTTGAGAGAATATACAAGAAGTAAAGTTTAATCACCTTTCTATCTCCGCCTAAAACCTCAACTACAACCGAGAACACCCTCATTGTGCAGCGCTTAGCGAGCATTTAGCTTTGCATTGTCCAAAAAAACTAGTATGGGCAAATTATGTAACTAAAATTTTTTGTGTGATGAGGATAAAACTAAAGCATGTAATCTAAGCACTACCGTTCGGTTCAGAAACATGAATCAAAGCCGAATCTAATCCTACTCGTTGGGCTTATTTCTTACTTACCTATAAGTTCTAATAGTAGCCGTTCAGCGGCTATTACACTAATTCTAAAAATAAAAAATCGAAGCAAAATCAAACAATAGCTCAAACGCTAACTTTCATGAAATACTTGTCAATAATTATTTTAATCTTACTAAGTGCTACGTCTCTGTATGCCCAAAGACAATGGTCGGAATGGGAAACGGTTTACCAGGAAGGCAGTTCCCTGAACGAAGTAAAAGTTCAGGTAAGTTTTAAGGTGTCTGTCTGCGACGGCGAAAACCTGCGCGGTTATTCTTTTTACCGCACTAATAACGAATTTAAACGGGAGAAATCCAACGTTAGTTTTAAATTTGATTACCTCGATTGCAAAGGCGAAATTGGAACGGCAATCGGCTCGGTTGATTTATCGACACCCGGAATTAATGATTACATCGGGAAGTGGTTTCTGGGCAGAAAAGTACTGCAAATTTACGACATCAAGTACAAAGACTTTAATGCGAACCGCTCTGCTACTAGATCAGTCTCCGGGAGTTCTTCCGTTAATAATTCTTCTGCTAACACCTCGCCATCCGATGAAACAGCCGCCCAAACAGAGGAGGAATATACCGCAAAAGTTACCGAAGGCAATATTTTGTTTAATCTCGGAAACTACGAAGCCGCCACTACCGCCTACCAGGAAGCCGAGCAATTAAAACCCGCGGGACAATACCAGGATTTTATTCAAACGAAGCTGAAAGACCTGGAAGAGATGCAGCAGCAAAAAGAAGCGGAAGAAGTTGAACAGGAACGCTTGGCCGAAGTAGCAGCGGCAGAAAAAGCCGAGGAAGAGCGAAAACAACAAGCAGAGACGGCCCGCAAAGCCGAAGAACAAAGGCAGGAAAATTTGAACACTTACCGCCAAAACCGGCAAGAAGCCTTCGCGGAAGCTAAAGAAGCCCAGGAAGAAGCTACAGCTGCCACAGCACTAGCCGGAGTGGCAACCGGAACCGCCGTGGCGGAACTAATTGATTTAGGCATCAGCAATAATTCCGATAAGAATTTTTACCGGGGCCCTTCCTGGCACCTGGGTTTGTCGGCCGGCTTAGATTTTACCCACATGCCCATGTCCATCAACAGTGAATCTATTACTTACGCTTACGATGGCAATTATACTACCATTATAGCGGAATCAGCAGATAATATTACCGAGGGCGTTGGCGGTGTTGGTCTAAAAGGAAGTTTAACTTTTGCTCCTATTTTAAGCAATTACTTTGGTTTGCAAGGATTCGTTAACGGCACCTACGGCATTGCGCTGGCTAACCTGTTTGGGGGCGGCACTACTACCGAAACGGATTACGGTACTTCTACTTCTAATACCAATCTTTTATATTCTAATGTTACTTATGGCGGGTACTTGAGCCTGGGTACGAAGCCCATAAAACTTTTAGGAACATACAGTAACAGCCATAACTCCTTTGATTATTCCTATTCTCTTATCAGCGACACCGACGATGGTTACCAGGTAACTACCACCGAAATTTACGAATCTAATTCCTTTAACTTCCGGGAAAACCGCTTGGGATTAGGTTTAAGACTGGGAGCTTACGCCAAGCGCTTTACCCTCGACTTACTGTATGTGTTAGCTAAGCCGGCTATGCAGGATAAATCTTTCCCACGCATTCCGGTTTACCAGGCTACTCTATGGTGGCAAAGCCGGTGCAAATTAGCCGTTGAGTATTCGCCGGAATACTATGCAATGGGGGAAAACATGGCTCATACCGCTAATACGCAAAAGATGTATTTGGGCCTCACCCTCACTTACTGCAAAGATTATTTCGGAAAATCTTATTCCAGGAAGTAATTCTGTGCACCTCTTAACGACTAAAACTTTATCATTTTCCTAATAAATATCATCATCATGAAAAAGTCCCTCATCTTACTATTATTACTAATTTTTATAAATCATGTTTCTTTTGGCCAACGTCAGAAATTTGATGGTTACTGGCTTGGAAAACTGAAAACTTCCGACGACCGCGAAGCCTCGGTAATCCTGAAAATCGAAAATAATACCGCCCACCAAATGAGTTACAGTGAACAGGAAGGTTTACAAGTTAGTGACCGCGACAAAGAATATACCCAGTCTTTAAGAAATAACTTATGTTATACCTGGCTCAATATGGGAGGTGTATGGTCGGAAACCCAAACGTTTATGCTTTCCTACTTAAATTCAGAAGAATTGCAAATCATTTGGATCAGGCAAGTCAATAATATAAAAGAAGGTACCGACGAAAACGAAGAATGGTATGTAATCGGACGCGGAACTATGGAAAAGCTATCTGCGGAAGAAGTAGAAGAGTTAGCCGTAAATTAAAAGAGTGAATAGCTGAAGTAGAATAGAATAAGCAATTAACTTCTCTGCACAGGAAGCTTAATGAAGATAAATTTTCTATCTGTTCACAATACTAATAGCTAAGTACATTTTACTCCCACCTCCCCGGATGATCTAACAGCATCTCTGCGTGCGTCAGCAAATCTTAACAAAAATATTTTCTTACTCTATCAAACGCTTTAAGACATACTAACTGCTCACCAATTTTCATACGCTATCTACCAGTCAACAAAGCATGATTGGAATATTAATTATACACTACCCCAGCGAACAAATACATTTTGCTTTAAATAGTAAAGGCTCTTAGCATAAAATACCCGTCATATTTTTTTCATCTTATAAAATTTAAAACCATGAAATCCAAACAAATCATTTATCTACTAGTATTAACCTTATTCCCATTTTCATCCTGTAAAGATGATGATTCTACGAATCAGGACCCAACCCCAACTGATACGATTTATCATCTCAACTTGTACCGTCCGTCCGCTCAAGAATCGTTGGCTGGTCTAAAATTGCAGTCATCTTTGTATAATCAGGAAACGCAAATTTCTTCTTTTGGTACTTTTAATTCAGATTACACGCCTAACGCCGCCGAGGGGCTGTACATATTCGATAAGAGTAAAAAGGAAGAAGCGATCCTGTTGTTCGACCAAAATAGAGAACCGGCTTTTATTTACGGGGTAGATTCTAAAACCAACACTAAAAAGCCAGCCATTGTAGAATTTGAGAATATAAGCGCTACCAGCTTTTACGTGCGTATTTTTCATTACGACTGGACCAATCGTTTAGGAACCTTACTGTTTGAATCTATTATAGAAGCCCATAACGGCGTTTATAAAAGCACTCCTACTTTTCAAATAAGTAATGTAAATTTTTCCGGTGAGGGAACCCGTAGTTTTTCGGGCGGCGGAGCTGCCAGTTCTACTCCAAGCAAATATTTAACAAAATCCAACAAAAGCTTTCCCGCTCCGCTGTTAAGATTAGAATCGGTTATGACGCTCCAAACAGCTACCTCTAGCCTGCCAAATGCCAGAAAAGCCGGAACTACCGACGATATAAATGAATTCGTGGCCGGATTAGACGATTTAAGAAACTCCAATATATCCGGATTTTTAAGACAAGCCCAGCAAGGAGGAGCAATATTAACATTCTTAGGTGTAGCGACTTATTTAACTGTATCTCCCGCTTTAGGTACCGTTCTGGCAGTAGGCGGCATAGCCATAGCGCTCACTTCCTTAGCGAACGACATTGTTATCTCGGACAGATATAAGAATCTGGAACAAGAACTAGATGACTTGGCAACAGATCCTGCTGACTTTTCGGATGAAACAACAGAATCAGATGGCAATTTTATTTCTACTTACAACGGGTATGTGCATGATTTTAAAGAACATATGCTGGAGCAATACGCCGATGTGGTACAAAACTATGAAACCTTAACCGATTGGTTGGAAAAAGTTACCCAAGAAGAATTTGTAGAAGCAGACGCTTTAAACGATTTACCTGATGCAGAGGGTGTCCTGCAGTTTGGCTTATCCTGGACCACAGATAATACTGACATTGATTTATGGGTAACGGATCCGGCCGGCGAAAGAATTTATTACGGTCACGAAGCATCGTATTCGGGGGGCTATTTAGATAGAGACGACACCGATGGCTACGGACCGGAAAATATTTACTGGGTAAAAGATATTCCGGATGGTACCTATACGGTACAGGTGCATTACTACGGGCCATCGGATGGGCCGGCTACGCCCTATACCGTTAAAATAGTTAATGGATTGGGAATTTCTCAATCTTTTCAGGGAGTATTATCCGGAGTAGACGATTTAGCTACTGTAGCAACCGTCGTAAAAAATGGTCAGGCATTAGCTATACAATAAAGGTAGAAACGGAAGATTAGTCTAACTTCTTCAGACTCCGAATTACCTATTTATCTATTCACTGAATAATCAACTTCAAATAAAATTCACTTTCAGGACTTACGCAAACTATTACAGAACTGCTCCTGCTAACGCTTTAGGCTGGCAAGTTACGGGTTAAAACAGGCTGTTGCTGCTTGGGTACCATTATAGTTTTGCGTAAGTCCTTCATTCAAAAATTCCACAAATAATCAAATAATTTTTAATGTTATGAAAAAGATAGAATATTACCTGCTGTATTTTACCCCACAAGGTAACGGTCAAGTTGTTTTCCGTTTAGCTGGTGAAAGCCAGAACCGGTCAACCCCTCCTCTTTCCCCTAATGATTTTGCGGCATTAGCAACTGTTTTGGCACAAAAAAATCTGGCGTTTGATCCCGTGAAGAGATTGTTCGCCTCATCTGATACGAATGATGTGTTAAATCCCGGAACCCATTTAGCCTGACAATTATGAAAATTAGTAACTGCTTTAAAATATTAGTATTGGGAGTGGGCCTCCTGATGAGTGGTTGTGTTCAAACTAAAAAAATTTCGAAAGGAAATGTGTTCTACAAATTCGACATGGACAATAGTGGTGGTAATGTTCTGCATAAGTATACAGTAGAAAGAGGTTTTACGGGAAGCTTAACCGATAAAGGAGGCTATGTAACCTTAACACCCGACGATAATCTGGTAATAAGCAATGCTACTAATACGGCTCATGTTTTACACTCGACTATATCCATCCCGGGGCCAGTAACCGGCACCGATGCGCAAATTCAAGCAAGTGGAGCTTACTTCTTTAAAGAAACAGCCTTCGATACAACTCCGGCAAAACGTAACATATTTGCTTATCTGGATACTAAATTCATGTTACAAACATTGGCCATACCCTTAAAAATAAGACCGGAACTTACGGGCCCTGAATATGGTAATGCCTTTCCCCAGCAAGTAGAGGCAGGCTTTAATTTCGGATTTGCATTTGGCTGGAAACTTAATAAAAATGTTTATCGATCTACCCCTAATTTACTTGGCTTAAATACGAATCGAATTTCAGTAGCTCCCGGTTTACTATTAAACTTTGGATCAACTGCTCTTACTGATAAAAACACCCGTCCTGCCTTTACTGTGGAACGCAAGTCATTTACTTATTCCGGCGGATTAGTTTTGTTATTTGGTTTTAATAATGTCAATTTCGGGATTTGTCGTGGCGTTGATTATGTAACGGGACCAGGAAAAGGGGATTGGGTGTATCAGGGCAAACCCTGGACAGGAATTATAGTGGCTTTAGACTTATTAAAATAATTTGGTTGGTAAAACCCTATCAATTGCCTGTTTGAGCAAACAAAGCATTTAAACTATTTGGGCGAAAGCTCCCTGGTCTTTCGGCAAAAGCTTTATTCCATTAACAAGTTATTATTTTGATTTCAGAAAGAGAAGAAAATTAGAGTATGAAAGACAACGAGTTTAAAAAAGAATATTGGTACGACATTTACGGATTATCCGACAAAAGAGAAGTTGCCATCATTGAGACCTTCTTAAACCGTTTTGCTAATCGCCAGAAAATTGAATCCAGAAAAAAGGATGTGATTTTTCTTATCCCCAATATTTCTATCTCTGAAAAGCACAAGCTTTTTGAAAGTCGGTACTCTTTTGACTTTGAAAGACGAAGACGTCCTGCTCCTGCCTTAGATTACATAAGCAGGCCAGAACCGGAAATAGCACGGGCAGTTACCATCAGTCAGGCTATTGAACTAGGAGTTACCCGCAGAGACCAGTCTTTTAGCATTTATATCCGCAACCATATTCGTAAGGACCTAAAATGTTTGTTGGTGCACTTCACCATAGACAACCAAGTAATTCTGGGAGTAGCAGTGAATGAGAAAGACGAATCTGGCACCGATAACTGGTCTTTTGCGCAGAAGATAAAACAAGAACTGGAAAGTGTTGTTCCTACCACCCTATCTACTGTTTGGTTTGAGCAACATCCCGCGGATAGTCAGGCGGAATTTATAGAAGCCAATAAATACTTCGGGGACTTGAACGAGGGAAAAAAAGCTTTTGCTCGTGAGCCTAATATTTCCTTGGATGACTTTGAGGAAATTTATTATTTTAATTTCCGTGACAGTCTTCATAGGGAGTATCGGGAAATAGTTTATGAACCAAACTTAACGGATTACTTTACCTTAGGCGATGATCAGGGTCAGATTGCTAGTGTCATTACTTCCCAAGGAGATTTTTTAGGCTACCGGGAAGTACAAAATCCGCAGGCCAAAGATGTAGTTAAATTTCCTCACTTGGGAGATTTACTGCAACAAGCCATATCCTGGAGAAATGATGATTTTAAGCCAACGATCATCCATCGGGTTTCTATTCCACCCAAAGCGAACACAGAACCTATCTGGAAAGGTCACCGGGACGGAGTATCAAATTTCACTACGTACGAAGGTCTTAAAACAACCAGCCTGGTTATTGAAGACACTTACTATTTAAATAAACTGGATGATTTAAGAAGGTTGGCAGCAGAAGGATTCTTCCAGTATGATGAAGCTTTTTTTCATAGCTCCACTGCAGAAGCTTACGAAGAGTGGTTGATTAAAAACCAGCACACCCAACTTTACCTGGATATATTGCAGGATAAAGACGCCTTGTTAAGGTTAAAAGTTAAAACCTTACTTGAACTCTTTGGCAAACAAGATTGGCCCAAATTCTTATTTTATCTACAAGAATTTCAGGTGAACCAGGAGGATTTAAAAGAATTGCTAAAAGATATGTGCTACTCTTCTACTTGGACAGTTAGCCAGGTAGCAGATATTTTCAAAATGGTTTCTCTTACGAATGAGGAGCTGGAACGTTTGCTGAATATTGTCTCCCCGTATGCTGCTTTAAAATTATCCCCTAACACGCCAACCCAATCAGAAATTTATCATTTTCTAAAATCCAGTCGTAAAGAACCGCCTTCTCTTCCTCTTCTAATTTCAGAAATGAAAGTGAACACGGATAAAGAGAGCCCGTCTAAGGCAGTTCCGTTTATTCTCTCTCACTTGGAAATAATTGAAAAAGAGTATGGTTCTTTTTATGATAATTATTTGCTATTCCGATGGGCAACTAAAGAAGCCTTTAAAGACGTACTCCCCGAGGCGCTGAAACTGTTACCCGAAGATAAACGGCAGAGTAAAAATCTGCTCAACATGGGGTTAATTACTGGCAATAGTGCGATTCTCCAACAACTAACCTTTGGCCCATCCGACATGGAAGCAATCAGGCAAGAAGTGATCGCTCCAATAGTAGATACCCGGGAGGATTTAACCCAGCTTATTAAAACAGCGGCTACTAAAGGAAATTACTTTCAAGTAGAGTACTTAGCCTCGCAGGTAAATTCTAAAGATTTGGTCACCCCAGTACTGGAAGCCTGTAAAGAAGGAATGGTAGGTATTGTGAAAATTCTGGTAGAACAAGGACGTGCGGCGCCGGATTGTTTTTACAATTCACCCATTAAATACGCCAATAAGGAAGGCTTTTATTTATTGAAAAAATATTTACTAAGTAAAGGCGTAAGAGACCAAAAATTTTAACGGTTCATTTACAATTAGCTTCGAGTTTGCGGCAATAAGCTTCTGGTTCAATCAATAAGTTTTGACAACTGCTTACTAAATTCAAGCATTACGATCGTGCCACAACCGAGGATCAATGTTAAAGGGAGAAATGGTTACAATTTCTATTCGGGTAAAATTTGGATGCTTAGGGTGTAGCAGGTAATTAAATGACTCCTTCACCACTGCCGATGGTACTCCTAGCGTTAATAGGTTAGCCAGCCAATTAGCTAGTTGTTTATAATTAGCCTGGTAACCGGAATTTTCCCACCAGTTAGGAGGAAGTTCTTGTAAGAGCTTAGGTACCTCGGGCAATGCTAAAGTAATTAAAAAAAAGCCGTAGCAAATCTTCGTAGGGCAGCGTAGTTTTCCCAGATTACAAAATTCTTCGCGTTCTTTAAGGATAGAAAAAATTAATCGGATTTAATTGGAAAATCTATTCTACAGTGAATAGCAATTCTGAATTGAAAAAAGAATTCAAGAAATACTTAGGAGAAAAAGAAATCTTTCAATTCATGAAAGATACTCTAGAAACAAGCCAAAATATCTTAATTGTAATGGATGGACTTAAAGCAGAGCTCCCAGAGATTATAGATACTTATTCCGCTACTTGAGGTAAAATGGTGAAGGTAATGGTGCTAAAGAAGTTTACTTTTGGTAATAAATTTATTTATACCGTAGCGCCTGAATTTGCTGATATTGAGTACTATACTAATGACCTGGCGGATAAAGATGAAGCTTAGACGTATCCGTTGATTTCCATTTGGAAGGAGTTAAGGATAATGTTAAAGTTATTTACAAGACACTAATAGATAAACTTCATAATTACGATAAAATATTAATCTTTAATCCTAAAAAGTATTACATCTTTATTGTAAAAGAACAAGAATATCTCTTTCATTACATGAAGTAAACCAAGGTTCGGATTGTTGTTAGAATGCCTTATAATAAGGTTTTAACTAAATTAAAGCACTATGCGGTTGGTCAACTATCACAAAGCGTTCAAAAATTCTGGAATAGACCTAGTTGTGAGATCATCATTAAATTTCCTGATTACATGGAAGAAGTAGTAGCCATAATTAAAAAAAATCGCGGAAAAGAATAGTAATGAAAACTAGGGCCTAGCATAGTTTTTAATAAACCTAAAACGCTTAAATAATTTTATGTTCTAGCTATAAAAGAATGCATCATTTTAAAGTTTTGCTAATGCCCCTTTAATTTTGCTTCTCCTTACCTTTTTTCTATGCCGGCAATAGAACAACCACCATCTAAAGACTTAGAAAAGCTATCTGGTATTATCAAGCGCATTACCTTCCACAGTGCGGATACCGGCTACACGGTACTAAAAGTAAATAGCTTCCAAAGACCGCAGGAGGAAATAACGGTATTGGTGCACCAATGCAAAGTATTTGCCGGGGCTACCATGGACTTCTACGGGGAATGGATTACGCATCCCTCCTACGGCCTGCAATTTAAAGCCAGTAAAGTCATTGAGCGCAAACCGGCCACAGCTAACGCGCTGGAAAAGTACTTAGGTTCCGGGCTGATTAAAGGCGTGGGCCCAGTTACGGCAAAGCGGATCGTGAGGCATTTTGGCGATAAAACCCTGGAGGTATTTGAAAATAGTATCGAAAAGCTCACCGAAGTAGAAGGCATCGCCAAGCTCAAATTAGAGATGATCAGCAAAGCTTGGTTAGAACACCAGGAAATAAGCCAGGTGATGCTGTTTTTACAATCACATGATATTTCCACTTTGTTTGCCGTCAAGATCTACAAGACCTACGGCAACGATGCCATTGAGCTGGTTCAAACGAATCCTTACCGCTTAGCTACCGACATCTACGGCATTGGCTTTTTTTCGGCCGATAAAGTTGCTTTAAGCCTGGGCTTGGCTCCTGATTCGCCGCAGCGCATCCAAGCGGCCATTGCGCACGTGCTGCAAAATGCCCGGGAAGAAGGCCATTGTTATCTCACCCAGCAGCAAATCATGCAAGCGGTAGCCGAGCTGCTATCTTTACCAAATTCTACTTCTGTGGAGACTAATCTCCAGGAGATGGAAGAAAAAGAAGAACTTAAAATCAGGCTGCTGCCGGATGAGCAAGGCATCCCACATAAGTGTTTTTACGCCCACTCTTTGTACTACGATGAACAATATATTGCCACTAAAGCAAAGCAGCTTACGGCTAATCCCATTCAGGTAAATTCAGCGCATGTGCAGCAAGATTTGGCGGTGTTTTGCCAGCTAAACCAGATTACCTTAAGCGAAGAACAACGAGAAAGTGTGCTGCAAATAGCCGCGCAGCGGCTTTCTATTCTTACGGGTGGTCCGGGATGCGGGAAAACTACTACTACCCGGGCCTTAGTGGGGGTGCTCCAATATATGAGTAAGAAAGTCATGCTAGCCGCCCCCACCGGAAGAGCCGCGCAACGCATGAGTGAAGTTATTGGCTTGGAAGCCAAAACCATTCACCGCTTGCTGGAGTTCGATCCGGGGAAAGGCGGTTTTAAACGCCACGAAGAAGACCCGCTGCAGACGGACATTTTGATCATCGATGAATGCTCCATGCTGGACGTTCACCTGGCGGCCGCCTTATTGCGAGCCGTTCCATTACACGGCCAGGTGGTGCTGATTGGCGATGCCGACCAGCTACCCGCCGTAGGTGCCGGCAACGTGTTAAAAGATCTGATTGGCTCCGGCGTAGTACCTTGCCAGAAGCTCACTAAAGTATTCCGGCAAGCGGCCGAATCTTTGATCATCTCCTTTGCCCATCAAATCAACCAAGGAGAAGTACCCCGGATTGAGTCGCCCTTTCACCAAC
>Ga0115856_100395_pt1 | contig 16182 bp, 13 predicted proteins | sample InSIn4gowninarea_FD_83870 | JGI IMG/M metagenome (GOLD analysis project Ga0115856, IMG submission 83870)
TGTCATCGATTAAAATTTGTTATCGTCTGATTATTCTTGCGTGGAATTCCAAATCGGACATGTTGGGTTGACTGTTGGTGTTTGATAAAAGTTATAATTGATATTTTTAATTACATTTCGGATATTTACTAAGAATTGTTGTTATATTTGAATATATTATTAGCTTTTCATGCGATAAGTAAAGGAAAATATAACAATGTTTGAATGACGTATATGAAGCAAAATGTTAATGGAATGCGAAAGCTTTTTCGGGAAGCTTTCCGGTTTATCCAGTGTCGTTTGAGTATACCTAATGTGTTTCCAACTTATAAGATGCTGAAAGCGTTTGTTCTTCAAGCATATTAAAAGGATTTGCAGCTGTTTTGAAAGTAAATAGACTATTTTGGTTGATATTCGAAAAGTGAAAGCAAACGTTTTGCCCATCTTGCTTGGTAAGTAACGAAACGCTTTGATAATTTAAAAAGTGCTTGTTTTTAACAATTTGCTGCTTCTCCGTTGTAAAAAATGGTTATTTTAAAACGTCTCTCCTGTTTGTTTGTTTATTGAACATATCCAATTTCATGAAATTTCACAGCAAAATAATTAAACTTCACCCATTGTAACCATTGTGTTTAAAAATTGCCTGCAGGGCGAAGCGAAAGTGTTCTACGAGTGCGCGCAGCGCGCGAGGGGGGGGTCGCGGCAGCGACGGTCGTTTGTAAGGATCGTTTTTAAAGACAACTATCCCCGTGTTGAGAAGTGTCGTAACCGGAATCGTTCCGGAACTTTCTTTATGATAGAATTCGTCATTTATGTGTTTAGAATTTAATATACTCGCAAAAATAACCTGAAACCGCGATTTTAATGATTTTCTGCTCCTTTGAAAGTAGTTACCAATAATTATGAGTTGGTGATTGAGAGAATCGTCGTACATGCATTTTTTTGATTGAACGTTAACGCATTTCTTGGAAAATAGCACAGGGTTCGTACGGTCCTTAAAATCCTTAAAAAGTGCTTAATTTTTAATATCATTTTTAAGGCCTTTAAAAAGTTTTTAAAAAGTGCTTAATTTTTATTTGTGGTCCTTAAAATTTTACATTTTCGTAAAATGCTTACTGAATCGCACTTTTCCCGGTCGTCCCCAGCAGCGGGCTTGTAAAAAAGCTCCTCCCACTCTGACGTATCTCGCTCGCGCCGCGCCACGTGTAATGTTTTAACCTTGACTTTGTGACAGTGACCTTGAAAATCTTTCCACATTGGTATCGAACAGGGCCCTGCTCGGAGAGAAGTTTAAACGCATTTTCGATTTTAATGTTTACGTGTGTTTAACTTCATGTGATACTGTAATTATGCCTGGCAAGTGTTCATTTAATGTTTTCTGGTTAGAAAAAGAAAATTATAAAGATTAGTTGGAGTCTCGCTATCAAAAGTCGAAAGCAAAGTGAAACTTATGTTCAGGGTTTCCACGGGTCAGGGAAAACCTGGAAAAGTTAGGAAATTTAATTTTAATGAAAAAGCCGGGGAATTTCCGTTTTTTTAGCCCAAAACCTGGAAAATGCGAATGAAATTAAAAATTTCTAAATTATATGCGTCCGTAATTCAGCAACTTCATTGTTGTGACGGCAGACTGAATTATTAGTCTCGCCCCAAATTAGCGATGTCCCATTACTTCCATTCATTATATAGACACCCAGCTACTCCCGGACCATCGGAGTTTCTCCCCAAATTCATGGAAAATCCGTAACTCCGCATATTATATTAAATGGTTCTGAAAAATTCATTCAATAGAAAACACATTTTTCCAATGAAACGGAACATTTTTAGTTTATCAGTTCCCAGATTACCGATTTCCCGGGTGACTCGAGGAAATTTGGTAAATTTCATTATTTCTCCCTGTTTTTAATTAAAATCTCTCGGATTTGTCAATTTTCAAAAAAGGTAATGAAGTTTTAGACTGGCGAGCTTTCACTCTTGTGAATCTGAAAATTATTCCCTTGCAGACTTGCGGAGTATACACTATTTCCAACAATCCAGATCACTTAATCATGCACAGATATCGGCTACGTCCTCTAGCAAGAGCGTCATTTATCTGCCACCGTCCGAGACCGTCGCGATGTCCTTAGGATTATGGTTTCGCGACATAGCGAGGCATCGGCATCGAGCATCATGTTTTCGCGAGGCATTTTTTTAATTTCCGTGTTTAAGTTTTAATTTTTTTGCATTACATATTACCATTTTTCAATGAAACTTCAATAATGCAGATTTGCAAATCATTTTCACATTAAAAATATCAAATATAACTTTTATCAAACACCAACAGTCAACCCAACATGTCCGATTTGGAATTCCACGCAAGAATAATCAGACGATAACAAATTTTAATCGATGAAATTATCAGTTACTTCACTGATCAGTTCAGTTCACTTCAATCAATAAAATAATTAGATTACAAAATAACAAAAACGCATGCACAAAATTGCAAGATCATTGCTCAATGCTAAATAGTCTTGTTTACCACATACGGCGCATTTATCACCCATGCTGGCGAAGAAGAGCCGGTCCAAAAAAAAAGTCGCGAAGGGTGTGGAGGCTTCTAGGATCCAACCTGGTGGGAATTCTAAAGTTTTTTCAGCGTAAAAATGAGGTTTGAAATACATTGTAAGCATGAGGAAATTGGGACCAAAACCAAATGTTGTAAATCACGGGAAAATGTTAATTATGAGACCGTAAAAGCAGGATTTTATTGTAGTTAAACTCACACTTCATATTTCTAATATGTGTTAGGACTACATTTGTTACTCAAAATTATAGCTTAAGTTTTCATCAGCAAAAATACATTTTTGTTCATGAAACACCATTTATCAAAGTTTTCATTTTCAAAAGAATCATTTATGATAGAAAAATAACTTAAAAATAGTAAATGTAATTTTAGAAACTACTGTAACCTCTTAATTATACCATGAACTAGTAACTACTGAAATAATCCATGAGAAAACTTTAGAGACTTTCTACCTTCAGCAACTATACAAGATTTAGCCAGATGTTACTATAAGGAGATGCTCTTTTACATAGGTGTGAATGGAAACATGCTGGTACATTTTTAAAATATTGAAGACAGTTGTTGTAACCAGATATTATTGAATAAAGAACAGATTTATTTTATTTACATAATGAAGGTATTGTACAAGAAACAATCAATTTCTATGCATGACTATTTAATCAAATACTTACATCATCACCTTCATCCACAGGTGAACCTTGTTGTAAAAGATGATTTACAATATCAGTTTGGCCACCTGATGCAGCCCAGTGGAGTGGAATACGACCAGACTGAAAAGAGAAAAAGAAAGAATTAAAATAATTATTTTCAGTGGTTATACAAGCATTTATCCACCTTAAACCAGAACACAGTTAAATTAACTTTATAATCAAATACAGTCAACAATCATTTTTATAAACTTATATGGACTACAAGAAATGTTTGTAAAATCAAAAGTTCATAAAACGGGAAATGTAACAGGATCTAGATATAATCATCCATTAGATCATTCATTATTAAAAACGTTTTGCTCTGATTAATGTGTCCATAAGGATGTGCACTACAAGTACAATTCAACAAGTCGAGGAGTAAAACACAACCAAAATATTTTGACATTTTCTTTTGACTCTTTATTACAAGTCCTAAATTTTTGTTTCATAATAGTGTTTTAAAAAATAACCATTCAATTCTGTCAGTGCGTGCAGGAGCAGATCACCCTAAAGGGACAGAGGGATTTGTCGAATTATTTCCATGTAATAGCAGACAATCCAAAGCAATTATTTAAATCTGAATGTGTGAAAACATTAAAAGCCCTAATACTTTATATATAAAGTTCTGAATATTTTTTACTCACCCCATCTTTGGTAGTAAGCAAAGATTTGTCATTTTCTATTTTTTCTTTTAATTTTTCATATTTTCCTTCGTAAGCAAGTCGACAAATTTCTAACTCGGACATCTTTCGTCTTAAAAACTCAAATTCTTCCTTCTTCCTCCTACCCCCTTATGGGGAAATTATTAGAGAATATAGGAACTAAGTCCTGTCTCCCTGCCTTTTGTGAGGCTGCATACTCTCCCTACTGGGAGAACACGTCGCACCTACTTGAACAATTGCCGCAGGCACCAACAGGTGGCGCCACGGACTATACACCTTCTACAATTTAGGCATAGACCCGAAGGAGAAGGTTACTCCGGGTCCCTGCACCCATGGCATAACGCTATGCTGAACCACAGGACTTTCGGGTCTACAGATTTTACATGCACGTATCCCGCCTGTACATGATGTGCCCCAACAGCACGCGGCCGGCCAGAGTGGTCTCCCACCCAAGTACTAACCGCGCCAGTTGCTGCTTCGCTTCGGTGATCTTACGGGAACCGGCACTCCCAACACGATACGCCGTTGGGGCTAAAATTATTTTCAAAGGATGACTAAGGGCGAATCAGTTGCTGTTGATAAGAATAAACAAATATAAAACGTAATAAATGTTTAATTATAAATATAATAAAATTATGTGAATATGTACGTATGAATCTTTAAGTAATAAGCATGGCTGAAATATAATTATCAGGGGAATCGAATTCGAACCAATTCGAATTCGTAAAGATGTTCCTTAAAGCTGCAAGTAACGAATTAATTATTTTATTAATGCATATTAATTATATTAGATATATCATCGTGAATTATATGCAGTTATTTACACATATTTGAGTTATTTTTTCCTTGGTAATTAAGGAAGATATTACGTAAAAATTATCTATTACCAGCTATGTAAAAAATGGGGCTGCGAACGGGTTTATACATCTTGAAATATGGTCTGATTTTTAAATGCACAAGAAAAATATACAATGATTGGGAAATAGAAATGTGTTAAAATGACATTCTATATTTAATGAAAAGTAAAAAACATAAGTACAAACTGCGCAACCCAATTGAATCGCTTATTGTATTATTGTACAAATACTTATTTTATATTGTTACGTCGTCGGGACGGCCGATGTGTTGCGTGTCGTTGACAAATTGACGAAATTGGGTTCTGGTTGTGGAGTGAAAAAACGGGCCTTTGTTATAATCACCAGTCCGCTTAAATTACAAATATAGACGGCCGATAATGCCGCACCACACAGGGATCTTCTTACAGAATCTCTCAAATAATCAGAGGGTCACAGTCCAGGCACCTTGAATCAGGAACAGGAACAGGAACGTAGGAACAGGATTCGATCCGCAGAATCCAATCCGTGGGCGGTCACGAACGTCGCAGGTACCGCCGGCACACACGTTCCTCGCCGAAGTCACTCCGACTTTTACACGAAGCGTCTTGCTTCCAGGGGAAGTCTGTCTCCCCAACGTGGTCTACGACTTCCTCGGAAGGACCACTTGTCCACATGAACTCTCCAATGATCTCTGGGATCGCAGGGATGAACGTTCCAGACTACTTGTCTCGTTCCAGGGGCTATGTCAGTCCCCAACGAGAAACATCTCGTCGCAGTAGAAACATTTTCTCACACACAGGTATCGCAGGAAAATCACCTCTTTCTCGCAGAGGTAACCTAGAGCTCTACCCTCTTCGCAGTCTTCTCACAAAGACTCCCCGTCAGGCCTGGGAAGCGGTCTTATATACCCTCCGAGTGCTCCGCAAGGAATGCTGGGATATTACTAGAAGATTCGCCCTTTAGAGAATTCTAGAGGGTTTCCTATAGTAAGCCAATTATATCTCCGTTAATTTTGATCCTAGAGCTTCGGGACTTGGCCTAAGCTAGGTAAGTTTTTAGCGCCAAATTTGGTCGCCAAGTTGCGATGGTTTTTCGTCGCCAAGACCCCCTAGCACTGTCTATTTTATACGTCCCTTATACTGCATCTAATTTCATTGTTAGCATAAAAAAGTTTACATTCCACGGGCCCTATTGTTGCAGACACGGTAACAATAGATTTGCAACAATACTGTATTATTGTAAAAAGGGCACAAGTCAGGCTTTCTAAATTTTACAGGAGATGAAAAAAAGAAGTTTCAGGATAATGATTAATGATCACATAATGAAAATAATTGTCACAATCATTTCCATGACGTATATATTTTCACGATCAAATAAATCAATATTATGTGTTTAATACTCCTAAATGTGGGTCCTGTTTGATACTGATGCGTGCCTTTTTTGCAATTAACTTGGTATTTTTACATTTTTTGTTTTCAAAAGTAAATTTTAAGTGACAATAAATTACCCATTGGAATATTTAAGCATACAATAAAGAAAATACAATTACTTTTTAAATGTACAAGAACGCAGAAAACAGGGAATTCTAAATTTATAATCATTAGAAAAAGGACCAATCGTCGTCTTTTTCAACATCTGTGATTGGAAGATAAAAAATGTTTTTCCAAAAACTTTTCCTGTCATCTCGAATGCATTTTGCAGCCTTCTTCAAGTCCTCGATTTTCAGTCGAGTAAGTGGCAGTTTTCCATAATAGACTTTTTTACATGGTTCTTGAAGAGACACTTGTGTCTTCCTCAGATTGAAAGTTTTAGTTCCAATTCCGTGGATAAAAGGTGCGCATTGTACCTGACGAGACTCGTCCTTTTTAATTTCAAATTGATGAAATTTAGAGATTGAAAAATAAATCTTTTTGTTCTAGGGCATATTTTTTCCATAACTTTCTGTGCAAAGGCCTTGTTTTTTATAAAATTCTGGCCACCAGTTTTTGAAGTCTATTATTTTATTAGGTTTTACCCTTTGAATCTTTAACTTATCTTTCTTTTTTTTTTTTTTTTTAAGAATCATGTCGCAGTTTTTTTTTTTTATATTAATTTTGTTTTTTTTAGTGTTACAGTCGAGTACCGATAATTGGAGTTTATCGGGAACGACACCAACTCGGATTATGCGGACTACATAATTAGAAAAATTGTCGTCTTTCATTTTTTTGACAGAAATATATGGCATTTTCCTGCAACATCAAGCCAAATATTAGCATGCCCTTCTTCTTTTGTTGAGAAAACCGTATAAAGAGAGCTTCACTTGTTTTTTTTTATAATCATTTTCGCATATTGTTGTTACTTTTTTCTAAATGATCATCGGGTGTTACAACTCCGGCACTCCACTTTCCAATTTTTGCATGTTTTCTTCTCCAGTCACCTACTGTCAATTTTCCAACATACCACTCATACTTCGCACAAACTTATCATCATACTTCTATGAGTTCTCGAACTATAGAATGACACAATTGCCGGACACTATCACATCCCTATAGAGAACACAATCTCTCTTCCTCGCTTCCGGGTGTGACACCCCTCAGAAGCAAACTCGAGCGAAACCAGAATGGCAAGGGATAAAGAAAAGCGAAAACGCCAAAAAAAAAAAAAAAAAAAACAAACGCCAGGCCAACACAACGGACAAAAAAGTAAAAGACTTAACATATATTTTATATATTTCATTTATATTTATAAGACTCAAATTAGCGGGACTCTATTGTAACTCTTTTTATTAGTCCAAAATTTTGATCACATGGCGTTAAAGAATTGCCTCTGACAGGGAAATAGAGTTTGACTTCATGAAATTGCTTGCTTTCTACCAAATGCATTAAAAATCGAAGCAGAGTACGATTCTTAATTTGTCTCCCACAGTTTTCCATAAAAAGGTGTAACTTTTTTTTTTCCATGATGCACCGCTAAATGTAAATAATCTTTAAGGAATGACGTCACTTCGTTAGGACTGACTCATCATAGGATATCATTTTACTGGTATGCAAATCGTGAATTCCAAAAGTATTGACGTTCAGTTGTCTGTATATTTTTTTTTTTCGGCTTGCTTGACAGATTCCTTTTTATTATAAAATAATGCGTAATAACTAAAGAACACTGTTATGGAAAAGAACGAAAATCGAAAAACAATGGTTTATGCCTTTTTTACAATTAGCGATTTAATTACCGTCTGTTTTTTTTTCCGATGTAAACAAACTATCAAGGTTTGGTGAAATTTTTTTTTTCCTGTAACTTGGGCTTTTTTTCTATTGCTTACTTATTCATTATGTCACGTGGCTTTCTATAATTTATAAAATTTTTGGAATAAATAGTAAATTTAGAAAGGTAAGCATAAAGTATTTAAGGATTTGAGAATTAACTTATTACAATATATGTACATTCCCTAGGTATACAGCCCCTGATAACAGGAATGCGGGAATGTGAAGGAAAGCCACTGTGAAATAGCTCCAAAACTTTACTTACAAAGGGTGGAAGAAACCTATATTGTGTCATGTAGTGGAACTACTCATAAGAATAGAAAAACGGCTCAACGAACAAGAAAGGCTTCTCGGACGAATATAGGAAAAAGCACGACAATAAATATGCGAGTGGGTTTAACTTTTTGACATTTTCAATAATTCCCTGTTTTGGCTCAATTCACGAACAAATATTAGATCTTCCTTGCGTCAAGGGACCCCGCCAGCAAGTAAAGTACTCCTGTATCTGCATTGTACGGCGGAGCTACGACGAAGTTTTCAAAGACGAGTTTTACTCTTTGTGAAACTCACGAAGTGTCAATGGTAAAATGATGGTCGGGGTTCGTCCTCTTTCCGAGAATTCTTACCCAACTCCATTACATATATTAATATTAAAATTTCAGAGTCCCTATGATTTCCCTTGGGATGATCTAGGTTTAGCAAATGGCAGGGCGAATAACGAATAGTGGTTCAGAGGATACAGCGATTGGACAGGAGTTCTGTAGAAGATTTCTATAAAGATACTTTTACATGTACATGACTCGGAGAGTTAGAGGGAGTTAGTGAGAGTGAGTGCAATCCAGAAGAACCCCAAGCGAGGGTCCGGAAGCCATCTTCAAAATGGGTGAGTCCCCTCACTTCTTTTCTCAAATTAACTAATTCCTGCCCTAGTTAACTTCAACTTTTAAACCCAAAAATTAAAATGTCGTTAAATACTTAATCGTCGAGCGGCATCCCCTTTCTTCCATAATGCAGGGCTATGTAGTTTACCTTATGTCATCCTCGTGTGCTTATTAAATAATGCGCAATCGTGTTTCCCTTACCTATGTTTTGTCGGTTTTATTTTGTGTCTCATTGTGTTTGTGCCTGATGTTATTGTAAATAAATGTTTTATTTGGTTTAAATTTAGTATTCATTTTTTAACACTCTACGATCTTAGGTTGAAACTTGACCCAGTGGGTCGGTTGTCACTGGTTTTTAATTTGAGTTAATTCTAAATATTTAATTATTCGAACGAGCAAAGAGAAAATTACGACAAAAAATCAGATATTTTAATTTCGATTCATTCAGTGAGATCTTTGAGTAAAAACATATGATTCCAACCTATCAATTGATTAAAAAAAAAATAGAATCTTATACACTAGATTGAACTTTCAAAATACGTCGAAGTTCATATATATGCACTACTGCTTCTGACATAATAAATAATGGCTTGCATCAGTTACCACATAACACACATCCACTTTTTTATTCACGTTCATGTAGTACTTATATAATATTGATGGGTCAGAATTTTCATCTTCGCAGTTATCAGCAACCAGCTCAAGATCAGCTTCGTCAAAATTTGTCCACTTTTACTCGATCAGTTTCTTTCTTTAAAATCCCACCTCATGAAAGCATTTCATAATTGTCCTCTCACTGATCTTATCTTATGCCTGATCATGCTTACAAATTCGTTGAAAAATTTTGAGATTCATACATTCGAATTATCCGAAGTGAATGCTATCAACCACAACAGATGACTATAAAAATGTTTAAAGTTTCTATCGATGCCTTGGTCCATTAGTTGAATATCAAATACCATTGTCGGCGGAGAAAAATGACTTTCATCATTTTCAATTTAGAGGTATTGTCAGTCTTGCAGTCGTCAATAAAAAGAATCTCTCGTTTTCGTATTCCAAATTTCTTGTTCGTATTTAAAAGTCTTTTATCAAAAGTTTCGCGGAATAGTCCCGATGAATATGAACGCATCACATTTACAGGAACGCTTAGAGATGGCTTTCAAGATCGTTGTTAATCGCTCGCCAAAGAACACTTACTTCCGGTAATGCTTAACTCCCGTTTCTTCGAAGCTTCCACAATTAGCTAGAGAACATTAGATCTCCTGTTTCTTCGAACGGCCTGCATATTTATTCTATAATAATTCTCTTGCTTTTTCTGTAATTCCAGCTCTACATTTCGACTATCTGAGGTAAAGTTTCAACGCCAGCATTGGTCGCCAGGATTCATATGTTATTTTTTGTACAAGGCCTATATTATTTTATTAAAACACTGGCTCGCCTGTAAATGGTGCTTTCCCGCAAATTCATATTTACAAACGGTCCAACAGTTTTGTTACCTTGGTAAAGCGGTGACTTGCGAAAGGCAGTCGAAAGGGGAAAAACTGATTGCTTTCGTTCTCAAAAATTGTTCGGTCGTTTTTCGTAACAAAATTATATTTTTAAACAGCTTGTCATTTCTCGATTCATCTCAACTCCCCCACGTAAACCACTTTGCGTAGCGTGTATTATCTAAGCAAGGCGAAATAATGATTTCGCCCTCTTTCATGATCAAACAGAGAGACAGGGGTATCTACCCCTGTCTCCCTGAAAGATGGATCTCCTTTTAGATCCCCATCTTTCACAGACTGGAAAATATCCAGCTTATTCTCTTTGAATTTTTCGTCGATCATATTTAGACCGGCATTTGATGCTGGAAAAACTATTTCAGTTCGATAAAATGGCTTAACATCCAGTGACAAGCAGAAAAGCCCCTCTCCTATTTTTCGAAGATACATTTCTAGATCGGGGAAGATTTGGAGAAGAAAGTGATTTTGCCTCACTAATACATGTAACATACCTTAAGCAAGAAAAACTTCTTTTAAACGAAGCAAGAATTTCAAAAGCATTCTTCACTTAGTCATATAAGCACTCTTTCATTGCATAAACTAGTTGACTAATTGTTAAATAATTTGTGGATTCGGATTGTAAAGCTTTTGAAAGCTTATCTATAGCTGTAAAAATTCTCTGGATTTAATGTAGGCAAAAAATAAATTGAAAATTTTCAATATTATTCAGCAAAGAGTCAGTTTGCTATCCACTTCTTAGATCTGTGTCCTGAAGAGTATCTCTGATTTCATCGTAACTTTGGAGCACTGTATTACAAGCTTCAACTCGACAACATCATTTCATCGGTTGGGAGAGTCCTCCTTTGACAGTTCCAAGCCTGGTGGGGCTTCTGGCTGTTGAGTAATTACTGCAGTTGACATAAATTCAGAATAGGCACCATAAGTTTCTGCGTGAATTCTATGAGGGTGATAGGTAGATTAAATTGTGTGTGTCGATTATTTATCTGATTCCGTTGATTTAATTTATCAGTTAATCTTTTGAGAGAAGTTATTTAAATGTGATTAATCCTACTTGTCTGTAAAATTGCTTTATTATTAAGAGTTAAAGATTAAGTTAAATATTAAATATTAAAATATTAAAATTGAACCGGACAAATCATTCATTTAGACCCTAAATTTCAGTAAATAAATCTCATTCGAATAACTAACCACGCAAACCTCCGGAAAAGCACCGGGGCCGCAAGAGTACACCTGAACCACGAGAAACGGAGGGAATGCTGAGGGAATGCCACGTCATAACATCATTTCGTATCACTTAATGACTTAAGAGACTTGTTGCCACCAAAATAATCTTTGTTTTTAAAATGTCTTTAAACAAAAAAATTCCTTTTCATTGATGCAGTCAAGAAGTGATATAATTATTTCAAGATGCCCATTGAATTTCTAATTTGTGCTTGTTTGCTGCACGCGTCAAAAATGCAAAGGCTTAAGATGTGTTGTGCATAACAGTTCAAATAAAAAGCTAGTGTGTGTGTTTTTTTAAAGACTTTTCACTACCACTTCTTTGTAGCTTCCCCTCATTTTGCTTCAACGTCGTAGAATTAAGCACGAACTTTTGATAGAGAAAGTCAAATTTCTCCAATACATTTTTTTAACAAAATAGCTGGCGTTTCTCCTTTTGTATTACCTGTTTTGAAAGAAAAACACAAAACCTTTCATAAGCGCTACATTTTTCTTTCTTTTTTGGATTGACATAACGAATCAGAACAGTAACTTCCTCATCATGCGTTATGTTTGTTGTTTCGTCTACAAGTAATGACTAGCAATCGGATTTATTAACATCATCATTAGCAATAATTTCGCAAATGTTCTTGCTCATGAGTTCTAAAATCTCATTTTGGATCTCTTTACTCGTATAAGAAAGGTATTTTTCCAAAAAACCATCTCTTTATGATAACATTGTCTTTAGAACGGATTTTTAACAGTTCTAAAAATGTTCTTCTGTTGCTTGAGTCCTCCTTTTCGTCATGTACTCTTAAAGCAATGTCTTGTTGACCACAAAATAGCACACTTTCACAAATTGCTTTTAAATATTTCTTGTTCTCCTCGATTTCAGACGCTCTTTGGGAAATTACTTGAACCTCAGCACTCTCTCATTCCCTTTCCTCATAGAAGATTCATACGCCTAAGTCTTTCAAAAAATGACATATTTGCTTCACAGTGTTCTTGGTTCTTAAATTTTTCCTCCCTTCTTCCAGTTCTGAAGCCCTCTTTCTGTGTACGCTTTTTATCAGCATTCTAAAACTTTCATTTTTAAATATCCGACATGGGAAACAAAGTTCTCCATCCATGTCTGCGTAATATTTTAACCAAGGAAACTGGATGTACCAATTTTTCTGAAATTTTTTTCCATTTGTTGGAAATTCCAAATCACGTGGTTGATGCGGGCTTTCATTAATTTCATTTCTTCTGTATCCATGAGAATCAGATGTGGACGCGTCTTGAATTAATTGTTGTTCTACATACGATTGATTTGAAATGAAGTTTGCCTGATTCAGACGAATATATATGAAAAAATTTTATAATTTCACTTTTCAACTTGCACTTCATATTTCCTCTCAGTTAAATTAAAATGAACGTTTTTAACAGAGTAGTACATAGTATGGAAAACTATTTGTTCACTGTTTACACTGAGTTGGACCGTATTTAAACAGAATATATGAGGTTGGCAACTGCGTTCCCGCCGTTTTGTTTTAAATTTAACATCCTTTATGTTATTAAATGGTTTTGGAGTAAGGTTTGAAATCATTCGAAAGAGAATGTTTTGTTCTACTGCAATCTGTGTTTGTTTCTTTGTTCGACTTAATTAATGTTAATTTTCAGATCATTAAAATTGAATATTAAGTTGAAAAAAAAAAGAGCCTTTTTTACTGTTCCTTCTTTCCTCTTTTTACTCAATATTCTAAGGCCACAAAATTTGCCAACGACAATTGTGCTTTGGTATGGAGAGGGTGCTGCAGCTGAAAAAATCCTTGTGATCGGTATGCCAAGTTCAAAAATGAATCCCATCCTCCATATTTCTGAACCTGTCACATTGAGTGAAGATGCTTCTCTATAGCAGCTTGAGAGTATTCCATTTTCTCTGCCAGTTCCCTTGTCGTTTAACTTGAATTTTTGTGCAGGAGTTGATTTAATATCTCTTCATCAAAATCAACTGGACGGTTAGATCGAGGTGCGTCATTGAGGTCAAAGTTTTCTTTTTTGAGCTTGGCATGCCTATCACAAGCGGTTCTTTAAGGTGTGGTACTCTCTCCTTAACAAATACAAATGTCGATAACGAATTACGAAGCATTTGAATATTGAGTAAAAGCAGAAAAAATGAATGGTTCTTTTTTCTCAACTTGATATTCCATTTCAATGATCGAAAAATAAACACTAATTAAATCGAACAAAAATCCCATAGATTCCGGTAGAATAAAACATCTCCATTGAATAATTTAAAACATTATTGCCAAAAACCTTTAATGACGAGCGCAATGTTACAAGTTCTTTGGTTATAGTAACCCTAAATTCAAATAAAATATTAAGCCTCCCGGCTGACGTCACAAAAGTTAAGCAAGCAGGCGCAAAACAACTCAATCCTTTTCTTTGTTTCGTTCTTGTCCCGAGTGCCGCCTTGTTTTAAAATGCGAAATTTACGAAATCGTGGTGCTTCATCGATTATGGTAATTATACTCCTTGAATCGTAAAAATTTATGCACATTTTGTCGAAAAATATAATTCAACGTGTTTTCTAACTTCAACATGTGAATTCGTATTGTTTTGGTATAATGCAATTTTATAAATTTTTAATCTTTAATTTTCTTTGTTTTAAAGAATGGTAATAAAATGATGTTAATTTTGAGTTGCAAGAAAAAAAGCCAGTCGGAGTACATGATTTATATTTAATATCTCGACATTCCTCATTACACTTTTAGTTCGATGCCTTCAAACTTCATGGTTGATTGAAATAAAATAATTTTCATTCGAATGATTATTTGCGATTTGCATCTTATATGTTTTAAATTCTGTTTGTCGGTTTAAAAAACAAAACGTCGCACTTCAGTTTTCGTTAATTCATATAGTATTTATTTTTACAATTACTTTTAAAATAGGTATATCATTGTACGTTTATTTTGCTGTGCATGAGGTGTTTTGTTTTTACTTATCTTTCACGAAAACTCTAAAATCGTGTTTCATTTTGCAATTTTAAATCTCACGAGTAGTTAAAAAAAATACGTATTTATTAAAATTTTTAAGGATAGTTAACCAACCATGTTTAACAATTGTTATTTTAATCAATAGTAATAATTGAAATTGCATATTTATTAAACAAGTTATTTGAGATAATTTATTTATCCATCCTCATTGCTGTGCTTTATGCAACTAATAGGATGAAGCTAGTCATGGCTAGGATATTTCGTCTAATAATCTATATAATGAAGAGCATCTGTTGCAAGAAAGCTTTAGAATTTGCTTAAATAAGTCGCCAAAACCATTATAAGCGCTTGTCCAACTACGGAGTTTAATAGGGTTCACCTTAAAGTATTTACCTGCTTTTGTAATAACCTGAAAAAAAAATCAGTTTTTTATCCCAGAGCAATCACTTTTTTTTCAAATATTGTGCAAAGGAGTGAAGATATTACCTGATAAAATAGTTAAATGAATATCACCATAAAATTAGTAAACTTTATGGCATATTTAATTAATTAAACTTGAAACTTACTTATATTATACTGTTAATTGTTTTATTTATGCTACCTTTGGGTCCCTGAAAAATATTTTTAGACCTTGAAATTTTTTGTTTTTGTTTATTAAGGGTGAGAATTTTTTCTAATTTTAACATGGTTTAAATCATGTTCACATTTTGCTCTTCAATGTAGGAATTCTTTTTGGCATAATTAAGAAATAATGAAAAGTGATGTATATATTTTTTAAAAACATCAGTGTAATCATTATTTATTAACAGAACATTAATGCACGTGAAAGTGAGCTTTTTTAATATACATATCTCAGTGAAGGGTGGCAAAGACTTAAATGCAATGATTTTTATTGTGCTATCCAAAATTAGTATTCCAAAAAGAAAAGCAAAATTAAGTGCTAATATGTTACAGAATGTTAATATTTTGATTAGATTTTTCCTTTTTGATCATTTTTACTGGTGTTCTATCAATGATCCATCAGTCATTTTGAATTCTATGCCTATTACAATTGAAAGTCTTTTCAAAGCATTAGCAATAAGTTTTCAGTGACATAAGTTTTGATACTATGCTAAAAATGTCAGATACTGCATTTAAAAGCAGTTTTCAAAAAGAATTTTTTTTTTTAACTTGAAATGACATTAATTTTGAATAGTAAATACTTTGTGCTCATAAATAATTTCATGTGATATTTGTATTTTTAATTTGCCTCTGAAGTCCATTTTTATGTGTGAAACATGGCTTAAAATTAAATTTATTTGAAAATTGCAATTACTTTGTTTTAAGTGATTGTAATTTTCTAAATTAAGAACTCATCCAAATTTGTTAAAATATTAGCATAGTATTTTAATAACATCTGCACTATGTTATTAATTATTGAGTTTGATTTGGCAATTAAACTTGACAAATCATTGTCAAGTGTGCAAAATTATTTGGCTCAGTAATGGACAGTCTATATAATAAACAAATGTTAGCTGTGTAATAAATACATTTTTCTACCTCATTCATTCCTTAATGAATATGAAATCATTATTCATTTTTTCTTTTCTTATTTCTTTTTATTTTTTCCTTCATTACAGCTAAGGAAGAATTTCATGTACATTCTTCTACAAA
>Ga0115856_100397_pt1 | contig 16171 bp, 11 predicted proteins | sample InSIn4gowninarea_FD_83870 | JGI IMG/M metagenome (GOLD analysis project Ga0115856, IMG submission 83870)
TTTCTTTCCAATACTTATATCCCTGCAGGTAACAAGCAAACCGTTGATTGCGCTGTCAACAAACAAATTCCTCCCAATGGCTTCAAGCCATATCCAATCACCACTCTTTTTTCTGAAACCGTTATTGATAGATGTTATTATACCAAGAAGTTCCAGTTCTTTGGTCTTCATCTTTTCCTGAGATAGTTGAAGTTCTTTGGTGTTTCTTCTTAGCTCTTCTTCCTGTGCCTGAAGTTCCTCTGTAATCCTACGAGATTCATCCAAAAGCTTTTTGGTTGTGGCATTGGCCTGTATGGAAGAAAAAGTGGAAGCAATGCTTTCAGCTATTCGCTCTACAAAATCTATTTTATGTTTTTCAAGAATAGTAAAGGAAGCTATTTCTATAGCACCAAAGCACAAATCATGTAATTTGATTGGGACAATTAATAAACATGTTGGATTTGCGTCGCCAAGTCCGGAGGTAATCTGAATATAATTCTTTGGGATATCTGTGAGGAATATAGATTGTTTTTCTAATACTGCCTGGCCGATAAGTGACTCGTCTAAATCGATTATTCTTTCAATAAATTTCTTCTTTCCCCAGGCATATGCTGATATTAACTTAAGCGTGGTGCTGTTATCTGTTTTATCGAGCAGGAAAATACCTCCTTGGTTGCAATCCAGGTATTTTACTAAAGCGCTTGTAAGCTTATCAGCAAGTATATTTAGATTGGATTCATCACGCAGGAGTTCTGCAAACTTTGCATATCCTTCATTCATCCAGTTTCTTTTGTTTTCCTCTAAAGAAACGAGATGAAGTTTTTCTTTCATCGATGTTAAGGTAATTCCGAGTTTGTCATTTTTTCCCGATACCTTATAATCATGGTTAAAATTTCCATCACCTATTTTCTGAGCAAATTCTGCCGCCTGGTTTTGGTTGGATATTATTTGGTTGACCGCCTTTGAGATTCTGCCAATTTCGTCTTTGCCTTTATAGCTTACATTTTTTGACAGATCTCCGCTTGCAGCAGATTCAGCAGCTTCCAATATATCTTCTATCGGGTGATTAAAGAATGTCCCTAAGAAAGTATAAAGTAAATAGAATATGAGTACTGATATTAAGCAAAGTGTTACATAATTGAATGGCTTGTCCGGGTTCAGCTCCTTTAAGCTATAATTCAAATCTTGAATAATAGAAGCGTGTACTTTATGTAACTGTGTTGTAAGAAGGTTGATCTTAACTTTGTCCTTGTTGTCTTTCGCGACTGCAGATTTTAGTTCATCCCATAAGTTCCTTACCTGAAATATTTTGTTAGACAAATTTAAGTCATTGGTTTCTATAGGAATTTGGGCAAGATGGTTTTCATAATCAGAAACATGTTTTAATAAACCAATCTCACTAGCGCTGGAGTCTAGTAAGATGTTTGATAAAATGATGCTTTGTTTCTGCCATATCTTTATTTTATCGTTGATTGTTTGCTGTTCTTTGTTTTTTAGGTACAACAAAGAAATCAAACCGAATGTAAATATTATTATTACTGAAAAGATCATCAGGATCTTCCATTTAATAGCCCAATTTTGTGTCCACTTGTAAAACATATATTTTTAGTTTCAGGCAGATTTACGAAGGGTAGATTGCTCTATTCCAAAAGATTTATAAAATGATTGATCACCCTTAACTGCGTTAAGGGGATACCCTTAAAATGGGTTGGTATCTTAAATTATTTGAAAGAATTTGTAACCTGAGGGAATAGAATGCAGTTTCAGATCGTTATACATTTTAGCCATGAATCAATTAAAAGTAATTATTGCAGACGATCATCTACATGTCAGGAAAGCCTGGAGCTTATTGCTTGCTGAAAGAGCAGATATAAAAGTGATCGGTGAAGCAACTTCAGGAGTTGAAGTGATCAACATCCTAAAGGCCTCACATGCCAACCTGGTTATAATGGACATTGACATGCCTGGTATGAACGGTGTGCAAACTGCAGAAGAAATAAGCAGCAACCATCCTTGGACAAAAGTACTTGTATTAACAATGCACAAAGAAAAGTCTTATATTAAAAAGATGTTTCAACTTGGTGCACATGGATACATTACGAAGAATGCAACTCCCGAAGAGTTATACACCGCAATAGATACCATTCGAAAAGGGGAGAAATACCTTAGCCCGGAAGTTCAAACAGTTTTATTGGAAGAGTTTTCATACAACCTTATCAATCCTTCTCATAAGCCCGGCCTTTCAGAAAGAGAGATTGAAATCATCAAATTGATTTCTGAAGGTCTAACCTCTTTTCAGATTTCTGAAAAATTGTTTTTAAGCATAAAGACAGTTGAAAGTCATAGAGGAAATATTTACAAAAAACTAGGAGTTAAAAATGTAGCAGAAATGCTTAAAATAGCCAAGTCTAAATTTTTTATTTAAGCCTCAGGGTTTCCTCTTAAACTCAATAAGGGTGAACAGGCAAAATTGAGCATCTTCCTTTTTTATAATCAACAACTACGTAATTATATCAGAATAGCAACTCAAGTATCAAAAGATCTTGAGTCGCAAATCAAGAGTGCTAAGGCTCTATAATCATTGTTCTGTAAATAAATAACAATAGTTTGAAAAGGATCGCTGAAAATTTTAATACCAATTTAAAGTATCTATATCTTTATATACTTCTAATCATAGTTTGCTGCATTGCCAGCATCTTTGCAAATGAAATAATTTTTTTCATATTGGCCATTGCTGTGATTAGTTTTGCGGCTTCCTGTGCCTCCATTTCCAGAGAGTGCAATATCAACTTTGTTGTTCCTTATACCGAGACTGTTTTAAATTATGAGGTTGAAAAATCTCATAATTATACCGCACAGATCAATCATCGATATCTAAAATATATTTCTAGCATTCCTGAAAACAAAAGGGTTGAGAAGACTTTCACCTTTATCTGTAATGAATTCCAGTGTGGTATTGGCTATTTGTATGTGTTAAAGAAAAGCAAAGGCAAAAAAATATATATCCCGGAAAACAGCTATGGAGATGTCATAAAAGCGGAAAGATGTTTTCCTGTTAATGAAGGGTTGGTGGGAAGCATGTATTCCTCCAGGACTTCCAAGACTTTTCTTAATATGGAGATGGAAAAATCTGTTAGGTCAGGTTTGGGATGCACTAATAAAGCTAACCTTCATTTGTTACCCGTTACCAAAAACGGTGAAGTAATTGCTGTGATTGAGATATCAACTTTTACAACTAATCAGCTTGTAAATATTGATGAAATGACAAAAGGAATGAGAGAGGAAATCGCAAGACTGCTAGCTGCATAATATAATGAAATTAAATCGTGTATTCCTATCTATTATCTTTCTGCAATGTGCAGTAATTGCAGGATTAATGATATGTCCATTATTACTTGGGCTTAAATTGATGCTTTCCCAATCTGTTATCGATAATATTTTAGGATTGTACTCAGTATCATTAAATGGTAAGCTTGTAATTATATCACCAATAGTGATCGGAATATTAACTGTCAGCACAATTAATATCATTCTATATATTCAGCTCAGAAGGGTAGAAACTTATTTAATTCAGATTTCAAAAGACAACTATGTTAATATTAAAGGTAATGAGCGTCTTTGGTTAGGAGGTATTTTTAAACTTATACAAAAGGTCAGTGATAAGATTTCTGTATCCAACGAGATGCTTGTTCAAATTAACAAAGGTGAAGATATTCATAATTTAAGTGCTAAGCTGGATGGGATATTAAAAGAAAATCTTCTGTTGTTAAAATATCAGTTCCAAGGAAATGAAACTAAGCTAAAAGAATACAAGCATAGAAATGAAGCAGTAGGTGCGCTGGTTGAGCTATTGAATGCAGAAATGTCGGAGGACGAATTGTCCGAATCAATTCTTCCATTCATAGTAAAGGAAATGAATGCGGTGCAAGGCATATTCTACAAAGTCAAATCCGATCCAATTATATTAATTGAAACGAAATCAGTATTCGCTTATAACAGGATTAAAAGAATTACAAAGAGTTTTAATCCAAAGGATGGAATAGTAGGGCAAGCTTACTATGAGCAGTGTACTATACAACTAACAGAAATCCCTGAAGATTATCTTATTATTTCCTCCGGTATACTCGGAGATGCCAAGCCCAATGCCTTATTGCTGGTCCCCATTATCTTTAATAATGAAGTGCTTGGATTGCTGGAGCTGGCTGGGATGAGAAAATTTTCAATTGTAGAAGTTGAACTAGTAAGGGAACTCTCTGAAATCATTGGAAATACCTTGTTCAATATTTTAATGAAGAGACAAACGAAGCTTCATTTAAAAGAAGTGGAACAGATGCGTGATGCTTTGTTACAACAGAAAGAAGCGCTGCTGAAAAAAAATGTGGAGATGGAAGCTGTGCAAGACAAAATGGAAGCGACAAATAAGGAGCTTGAACAACAAATTAAGCAAGTCAGCAATTTTCAGAAAAAGATTGCTACGCTATTGGCTAATTCTAATGAAGTAATTTTTATATATGATAAAGAAAAGCGGATAAGATACAGCAGTCCTTCTGCTGGCCGCATTCTGGGTTATGAAGACGAGTACCTTATTAATAAAGCAGATGAGCAATTCATACATGATAAGGACAAGATAATTTATAGATCTCTTTTTATAGAGTTATTTAAAAATCCAGGAAAAGAAATTACAAAGCAATATCGGTTTCAGAAAAAAGAGTGGTGATTGGATATGGCTTGAAGCCATTGGGAGGAATTTGTTTGTTGACAGCGCAATCAACGGTTTGCTTGTTACCTGCAGGGATATAAGTATTGGAAAGAAAGCGGAGGAGGAAGAGCACACCAGAAAAAATATGCAGGCATTGTCTGAAAACAGTCCTGACATTATTAGCAGAATTTCTGCAGAAGAAGTTGTAGCCTATGTAAATCCTGCCATTGAAGAGTTCTGTGGTGCAAAGCCTTCTTATTTTATTAATAAAAATCTTGATAACGGGATAGTTGAGGTCCCTATCGCTCAATCCTGGAAGCGGCTTGTTCGAGAGGTTAAGATAACTAAAACTAAAATTTGCAAAGAAGAAAGCATAGTTCTTAACAATATAGAAAAGATACTACAAATCAATGCAATACCTGAGTTAGAGGATGAAGTATTAAAATCAGTATTGATCATATCACATGATATTACTGAGATCAAAAGAATTGAATCTGAGATCAAAGAAAAAAATAAGAAAATAAGTGAGAGTATAAATTATTCCAAAAGAATTCAGGGTTCAATCATTCCTGACAACGCTTTGATTCAGAAATTTAATAAGAATGCCTTTATACTTTTCAAACCTAAGGATGTTGTAAGCGGCGATTTTCCATGGTATTATAAAAATGACAGCATAAGTTTTATTGCCGCAGCGGATTGTACAGGACATGGGGTGCCGGGGGCAATGCTGTCAATAGTAGGCTCATTTATACTTAATGACATCGTTAGAAATAATGAAAATAAGTCCCCTGCTGAATTGCTGGATATGCTCGATGAAAGATTTAATAAATCATTAAATACCGAACAAAACCAAGCAAAAATAAAGGACGGTATGGACATCGGGCTTTGCAAGATCGATTATAAAAATATGACCCTGGAATATGCAGGTGCTCACCGGCCTCTGCTGTATATGGATAAGCAAGGACTTAAGGAAATAAAAGGGGATAAGTGGGCGATAGGAGGTGGGACCTATAAGAATCAAACCAATTTTAATAACCACCAAATTAAAATTGAAAAAGGAGATGCTTTTTATCTTTTCTCAGATGGCTTTCCTGATCAGTTTGGCGGACCTGAAAATAAGAAATTCGGTATTCAAAGAATACGTGACATTATTGAACAACAGAACGATAACGATCCATTCGAGATCCATAAACAATTCATGAATAAATTTGAGGAATGGAAGAAGTTCGAAAAGCAAATGGATGATGTGTTATTAATAGGATTTAAAATTTAATATGATGAAACATACTTATGAATTGTACAAGATTATGTCTCAGAATAATATCATCCTGATATACGAAGGTGAATTTTCTCAAGAGATAACAAAGTCTGTATTGCTAATGACAGAAAAAAGCCTCGACTCTTCCGGGGAAGAAGTAAACATTAAAAAGAAGGTCTTTAATGTAATGGTGGAATGCCTGCAGAATATCTGTAAACATTCCGATACTTTTCAGGAGAAGGAAGAAAGGGAGGCAATTTTTATGATAGGGAAAGAGGCCTCATCCTATAAGATAACCTCGGGGAATTTTATTTACAATGAGAACATCGAGCCTCTTAAGCAGAAGCTACACCATATAAACACATTGGATAGAGAAGGCTTGAAGACCTTGTATAAGGATTTGATCAGGACAAATAAATTGTCTGAGAAGGGTGGTGCGGGATTAGGATTTGTAGACATAGCAAGAAAGTCTAACCAGAAGTTAGAATATGATTTTGAAAGAGTAAATGATAAACTTTCCTTTTTCTCCTTTGCCACCAAAATAGATAGAAAATCAGAAATAGAAACACAATAATTATGGATGCTTTAAAATATACTGGAACAGAAGATACCCCTAACATTACACTGGACAAGGGCAATGGAACATTTGAAATATCGGGAAGATCACTTCCGGAAGATGCGGCCCATTACTATAATCCGGTTATCGAATGGCTGGACAATTATGCGAAGGCACCTAACGAAACCACAAGCTTCGTGGTAAAACTAGAATACTTCAATACTGCTTCTTCTAAAATGATACTTGATGTATTGATGAAGTTGGAAGAGATAAAAAATACAAATGTGAAATGGTACTATGATAAGGAAGATGAAGACATGCAGGAAGCAGGTACGGAATTTTCCGAATTGATCAGCGTGCCTTTTGAGATTATTACACTTTAATACTTTTTAAAATGAGTGAAGAAATACTTAAGGCATTGGCACAATTATTTGCGATCATCACCAAGCAGGATGGTGGTGTAACGGATATTGAGAGGGAGTATGTAGTAAATTCATTCACTTCAAAATTAGATCAGAAAACCGTATTAGAATATATCGCTTTGTATGATGAGTTTTCTGGTTACAATAAGAAAAGTGACGTCGCTACGGACGGGGAAGGTGGAAAGGTAGAAAAGCTTACATCTGTAAAGGACAGTGTAAAAACTTTAGCGATATGCAAAAAAATAAACCAAACCCTTACTCAAAAACAAAAGGTAATTGTATTAATTGAGTTATTGGAACTAGTAAGTTCAGACAATAATCCTTCTCCGCAAAGGATGCAGATAATAGATACTGTATCTACTACTTTTAATATATCTAAACAAGAGTATAAGGAAATCGAGCTGTTCACTTTGAGTAAAGATGTTATTGGTTTAGATTTTGAGAATTTACTTTTAGTAATAGAAGCTTCAACAAACTCCTCTCAGTTGAGAAAGGAAATTACCTGTGAAAGTATTTCAGGGCAAATTGCTTTTCTGAAAGTGCCTGGTGTAGATCTTCTATTTATGAAGCACAACAGTGGTGGAGATTATACTCTAAATAATAAATCATTAAATGCAAATGATGTTGTCCTCTTTTCAAGCGGAAGTATTTTAAAGTCAGTGAAAGGAGCATCTTTTTTTTATAGTGACATTAATGCGCAGTTTATCAGTAGACAATATCAATCTGATCTAACATTTAATGTAACAGATCTTCAGTTTAAATTCCCATCAGGAAAGCTAGGTATCAGGAATGTAAATATTGCTGAAGGCGCTGGTCATTTAATTGGAATTATGGGTGGAAGCGGGGCGGGAAAAACCACACTCTTAAATGTACTTGCAGGTTTGGAAACGCCATCGGGTGGCAGTGTCACTATAAATGGCAAAGATGTACATAAGGAAAAAGAACGAACTCAAGGGTATATTGGATACATTTCTCAAGACGATCTGCTAATAGAGGAACTTACTGTTTTTGAAAATATATTTTATGCTGCTAAGCTCTGTTTTAAAGATCTTTCGGATGAAGAAATTACATTAAAATGTGAGAAGGTACTTGATAACCTTGGCTTGTACTTATTTAAAGATCTTAAAGTAGGGAGTCCTTTGAATAAGAGTATAAGCGGGGGACAGAGAAAGAGGTTGAACATTGCCCTTGAATTGATTCGTGAGCCGGAAATATTATTTGTAGATGAGCCGACATCTGGACTCTCATCCCGGGATTCAGAAAATGTAATAGATCTATTAAAAGAACTTTCCTTAAAAGGTAAACTGATCTTTGTTGTCATTCACCAGCCATCTTCTGACATATATAAAATGTTCGATAAGATGGTAATACTCGACTCTGGTGGTTACCAGATTTATTATGGCAATCCAATTGAAGCAGTAACTTATTTTAAGAAAGCATCTAAACAGGCAAATTATAGCAAAGGACAATGCGACCACTGTGGAAATGTAAATCCCGAACAGATCTTTAACATCATTGAAGAAAAAGTAGTAGATGAGTACGGAAATCAGAAAGATAAAAGGAAGATCAATGCTGAAGAATGGGGCGCCTTATTTAAACAACAGTTTACGGTAAAGCCCAAAGAAAACAGCAGGTCTGCTGAAGACAAAAATGTAAATGCACCCTCAAGGGTTAAGCAATGGATGGTCTTTTGTACAAGAGATATAAAATCCAAACTTAACAACCAGCAGTATATATTAATTAATTTATTGGAGGCCCCACTATTGGCTTTTATACTTGCCTTTGTAATCAAATACAACAACACTCAAGGTCAGAAAGCCTATCTTTTTAGATTTAATGATAACATTCCGGCCTATATACTGATGAGTATTGTGGTTGCGATATTTATGGGATTAAGTATTAGTGCTGAGGAAATTATCAAAGACAGGAAAATTTTAAAAAGAGAATCTTTTCTTCAATTGAGCCGCTCCAGTTATCTGTTTTCCAAACTGTCTGTATTATTTACATTCTCTGCCATTCAAACCTTAACTTTTGTATTGATCGGAAATTTCATTCTTGAAGTGAAAGGCTTAAACCTTGTCTATTGGATGGTATTGTTTTCCTGCTCATGCATGGCAAACATTTTAGGTCTTGTAATTTCTTCCTCATTCAATACTGCAGTTACAGTTTATATAATGATACCGTTGCTACTCATTCCGCAGATGATATTAAGCGGAGCCATGTTTAGCTTTGATAAAATCAACCACATTTTCAGAAGCAATGAGAAGGTACCGGTGATAGCCGACATGATGGTTTCCCGATGGGCTTTTGAAGCGCTTGCCGTGGAACAATTTAAAGCAAACGAATACGAAGTACAACTCTATCCGATTGAACAACTTGAAAATATTGCAAATTTCAATCTTGTGTACCTGATCCCTGAATTAAAGGAGAGAGTTAACAGCTTTTCTTCACAGCTGACTCCGGAAGAAAAAAATAAGATAGTTATGCTTGTACAAAATGAAATGAGAAAGCTGAGTGTAGTGAATAAAAAAATTAACTATAAATTTTTGAATGAAGGTGATTTTATAAACAACAAATCTAGTCTGCTTGCAGATCTGGACCTTTGTGAACAGCAGTTTAACAAGTTGTTGATCAATTGTGCAACAAAGAAGGAAAAGCAGCTGGATAAATTTATAGAAGAAGGCAAGGGGGACTTAAAAGATCTTTATTTCAATGAGAGTATTGCAGACCTTGTTAGGAATAAGAATTCTAAATCAAGGATTGCCACTTATGAAGCCGCTCTTGTTCCGCAAATTGATCAGGTGTTTTTCAATCCGGAAGGGGTAGAAGGATTATTTAATTACAGATCTCACCTTTTTAGCCCTACGAAAAGATGTTTCAATTTACAGACGAGCACCTTAGCATTTAATGTCTTTACGATATGGCTGCTGTCTTGTATCCTCTTCATAGTCCTCTACTGTGATCTATTAAAGAGGCTTCTTGATTTATTTGAACATCTGGCACTTAATCTTAAACATAAAAAATAAAACTATATGAAAAAGAGTCTACCTCTCTATTTAATACCCTTATTAATTGCATGCACCGATAAGGTGAATAATGAATCGATTGTATCTGATGCTATAAATACTGAAGTTATTCAAGAAGATAACATTGATGAAAAGGTTATCACAGAAGTTATGCAATCCATTCCTTCACCGATAGAAATTTCGGCGGTGATCAAGGAAACAGGAAAAAGTTATAACAATGCTTATCTAAACCCATCTGACAACTATAGCAAGTACAATACCTCTTTTAAAAAGGCTATAAATCTTGGTATTTACAGTACCGACCTGGGTTACATCAATATGTATAACAAGAACAAGGATGCAATACTGTATTTGTCATCTGTAAAATCTCTTGCGGATGAATTGAACATCGGTCAATTCTTTGACCTTGCTACCATACAAAGGATTGCAAGCAATAATAACAATATGGATTCTCTTGTTTACATCACTACAAAGAATTTTGAGAAGATCAATACTCATCTTAATGAGAAGAGACGCGCCGATCAAAGCGTGCTTATTCTGACAGGGGGATGGCTCGAAGCGTTGCATCTTTCCTGTGAGATTGCTTCCCAGACTAAAAATTCAAAATTGGCAGAGAAAATCGGTGAGCAAAAGATAGTGCTGGATCAGCTTATGTTATTACTTTCGAAATTTCCAAAGGACAGCAATATGAAATTATTAGCGGTCGAAATGGCGAAACTACAAAGCATTTTTCATCAGATTGAAATTACATACACCTATAAAGAATCTTCCATGAAAGAAGTGAATGGTGTGCTTACCATAGTGGATGAAACTACCAGTACCGTAAATATTACGCCTGAACAGGTAGAGCAGATTAAATCTATTACAAACTCATTAAGAAATAACATAATTATCTAGAACCATTAACCCTTCCATATCCAATGAAAAATTTACTACTAATATTTGCTTTAGTTGTTTCTACCAACCTTGTAAAGGGACAATGTAAGTCGGATGAATGCGTGTCCAAACTTAGCGATGGTTATACCTTTCTTAAAACTTATAAGATGGAAACTGTGGGTGATCAGACTGAATATTCATATGTCTTTAGCAAAGACACTAATTATATACTTGTACTTTGTAACAAAGAAGGATCAGCAGATAATATAAGCGTGACCCTGCTTGATGCAAATAAAAAGGAAATTGCTACCAGTTATGATAAGAAGAATAATAAGTTTTTTTCTGCAATAGCTTATACCTGTAAAGCCACCGGAATTTATTACTTGAGGTTTACTTATAAGGAGAAGCCGGAATGTTGTGTAAGTGTACTCGCATTTAAAAAGTAAAGATTATGAGGTTGCAAGTATTGGCAATTCTAAGTTCTTTATTTTTATCCCCTTATTTGAGTTTTGCCCAAACAGAATTTCAAAGGACATACGGGGGAATGAAAGACGATGATGCGTACCATGTAATAGGAACTCCGGATAAAGGCTTGTTAACCATAGGTTCTACTTTGAGTTTTGGCACCGGAAAGAGTGATATTTTTATGGTAAGATTAGACAGCGTTGGAAATATGGAATGGAGTAAAACCTATGGTGGATTGGAAAATGATTATGGCCGGTACATAGATAATACCAATGATGGGAACTACATCATTACTGGTTACACATCTAGCTTTGACAAAGACTTTAAGCAGATATTTCTTATGAAAATAGATCCTAAAGGAGAGATGTTGTGGACTAAGACGTATGGACTGGACAGAAGTGACTATGCTACCTCTGTAAAGCTTTGTAAAGACGGAGGATTCATAATTTTAGGAGAGACAATTAATAATATAGGCCATGAGAAAAATTCCGATATTCTTGTAATTAAAACTGATCTAGCAGGAACTGTAGAATGGTCAAAAATTTATGGTGGTGAAAAGACCGATTACGGCTATAGTATAGAAATGACAAAGGAAGGAGGATATATTATTGGTGGAGAAACCAATAGCTATGGCGCGGGGGAATGGGACTTTTATGCCATTAATATTAATGCAGTCGGTGATGTTATATGGTCTAAGACATATGGCGATACACAGACTGACTTTGGCAGGTTTGCATGTGTAAGTCCGGATGGTGGCTTTTTAATTGCCGGTAACTCTTATAGTTTTAATTCTGCAGACCTTGACGTTTGTTTGATCAAAGTTAATAATGAAGGTGACCCTGAATGGGCAAAGAGTTATTCCGGTGCTAATACTGATTATTTGTTGAGCATGATTGCCTTGAAAGATAAGGGATATGCTTTCACAGGGTATTCAAACAGTTTTGATCTTTCTGCAGAAGATGCATTTTTATTTTTTGTAAACAAAGATGGCAAAGTTGTTTGGGGAAAATCTTATGGCGGCAAGTTCGATGACCACGGCGTTTCTCTTTCTACTGTTGCTGATGATGGTCTAGTGATTGCAGGCAGAACCAATAGCTTTGGCACCAATGGTGGTGACCTCTATATCAGCAAAACTACCCAAAAATGGACAAGGAATATGTGCAATTCAAGCTTCTTGAGACCAATGGTAAGTAATATTAAAGTTAAAACCGGCAAAGGCTCCTACAGCTTTGAATTACATGCCAATGAAACAAAGGTAAGCTTTAGTTCAAAAACCCCGGTTTGCGCAGAGCAAATTCTTTGTTTACCTGTTTATTAAAACAATATATAATGTCTTGTTCTAAAAAGCTGCGATTAATTAGACTTTAACTTAACGCTCTAATCTTAAAAGATTAGGGCATTTTTTGTTTTGACAATTTGAAATGATTGCCTCTGGTAGATCTACTTTCTGCTATTCTTTCTATTTCTCTGGTTTATAATTTCAGCTGGTGTATCAAATATGTACAAGCATTTGACACATTACTTTTAATGCTTGTCATAATTAATTTTTCCATTTCTTTCTATTGTTACCTGATAATTTTAATGATTAGAACCTTTCATGCGTTGCAACTGATTCTATAATGCCTAAGCTTTTGTCCTGATTAAGATTTTGGCTTTTATAATAATTTTGATCTTTAATAGAAGCCACCTTTGTAACTCTATTTCAATAAACAAAAACGACGGTGGTTCTTCTTGAGCGGGTTACTCTTTTGTGCTTGTATTATGCTAACTTGTCTTCTTTTAATTATGAAATTATCTTTATTAAAGTAAACAGAAATATCTTTAGGTTCGCTTTTCTATAGTGTTGATTTGTTCTCCTACTTTTAAAGAATAAGATAATAAAAAAAGCTCCTTAGGAGCTTCTTTATTAAAGTAATAAGATTTTGTGATGTTGGTAGGATTAGTGCGTATTTGGTATTAATAGGGCTGGAGTATGGTAAACTCTGTTCTTCTGTTTAATTCTCTGCCTTCCTCTTCGTCATCATTACTTGCTATTGGTTTTAGCTCGCCGTATCCTGCCGCCCTTAGCCTTGTATTTGGAATTCCTTTTGAGCTTAGCCAATGATAAACGGACTCAGCTCTTTTAAGTGAAAGCGTTTTGTTGAAAGTAGCACTTCCAACATTGTCGGTGTGGCCGCTTATTTCAATGGTTACCTGAGGATTTGCTTTCAGAAATTGTATCAATTTTTCCAGTTCAACAAATGAGCTTTCTTTTAATGTAGCTTTGTTGAAATCATAGTATATATTTCTAAGAATTATTGTTACGCCAGGCTTGATCTTTTCTAGATAAATGGTTCTTTTAACTACAGTTGTTTCATTTAATAAATCCAGCTTAAGGCCTGAAAATGCAAAACCTTCAAGGGCACAAGAAATATACATTTCATGTGCTCCAGATTTATCTGTCCAATCAAAGACGAAGGTGCCGTTATTTGCCCGTCCCTCAGCCAATTTCATTTTGTTACTAAAGTTTTGAATTTCTACAGAAGGATTCAATAACTTATCAGTATCTTTTTCTTTAAATGTAAGCTCGAGTTTAATCGAGGAAATATTTTTGCTCTTTTTTTCCTGAGGATCAAAGTTCATTTTGTATAGATCCATGTCACCATACCCTTCGGTTTTAACTGAAGCAAAATAGGCGGATTTATTATCCCCAGACACTACAAAATACAAATCATCATCTGTGGAATTGATAGGATAACCTAGATTAACTGCTGCCTTCCAGGATTTATGTTCCATATCATAAGTTGATTTAAATACATCGAATCCTCCGATTACATTATGTCCTTTTGAACTGAAATAAAGCGTTTTCCCTTCAGCATCTATGAATGGGCTTTCATCATCATATTCGGTATTTATAGTATTGCCAAGGTTGGTGGCTTCGCTCCATGCACCTTTTTTAAAGGTCGACATATATATGTCAAGCCCTCCAAAACCTCCTGGTCTGTCACTTGAGAAATACAATGTCTGACCATCTGAGCTGATGGACACTGAGTTTTCGATAAATGGTGAGTTGATATGTTTTCCTAAGGATGTTGGCTTAGACCACTGCCCGTTTGATTTTTTTATACAATAAAATATATCGCCTCTGTATTTATCGTTATCAATATAAAGAAATAGCATATTACCGTCTGACGATAAGGCAACGCAGGATTCATGCAGTGTGGAATTAATATTTGAGCCGGCATTAGCAGCATTTTGCCAATTGGCAGAATCATGTTTACTGTAATAAATGTCTTCGAAAAATTCGTTGTCTTTATCCTTGTTGCCTCCTGTACTTCCAATTCGTTTTGAAGTAAAGAATATGCTGGATTGATCTTGTGATATTACCGGTGCATAATCAGGAAACTCAGAATTGATTTTATCTCCAAGGTTGGTAATCTCTATCTTTATAGGTTTTTTAATTAGCTCTTTTCCATACTGGCATTCACTTATTCTTTTTGCAGATTTTTTTAACTCTTCTCTTTTTTTATCCTGTGAAAAATCTTTGTTAAAATAACCATCATTGATTCTTGTAATGTATTTGTTGTAATAGCTTATTGCTTTATCAAAATCATAATTTAAATGGTAAGAGAATCCTATCAGATACAAAATGTTAGGAGACACTTCTGCATCCAAGGCGTAGGCTTTTAACAGATATGGCAATGACTTTTGTTTGTGAATACTTTCCAGGTAACATTTTCCGGACATAAAATTGGCTGTAACATTCTGGCTATCGGCTTCCACTACCTGTTTGTATATCTCCAAAGCATCTTTCACGTCACCAAACTTATATACCTCTTCGGCCACAGATAACAATTCATTAGATTGTGCTGATACCGTAAAAGGCAGCATGATTATGGAAAATAGAAATGCGAATTTTCTTGTGCTTAACTTTACCATAATTATTAGTCATTTTTATTTTTACTTATTGCAGCGAGGTCCGCTTTTACTTTCCTGTTTATAAAATTGCCAGAGGCGAGTTGGCCCTTTGTATTCAATCCCCATGCATGTAAGACATTGTCTTCATTCAATGCGAGGATACAATCTGCTCCTGTTTCTACTGCTATAATATTTGAATAAGCTAACCTGACAGGTCTCATTTCAAACTCCTTATCCGAGTGGTTTATCTGGTTAATTAAGTTAGATCCCGAAATTAGAATTGTTTTATTTTCGGAGAGTGCCACAATATTGGTGGAGCCAATAGAGCAGTAAGTAATTTTATCAGCGCTGTTTATTTTAATTGGGTAATTTTTGAAATTAAAGGTGCCATCTCCCAATTGAGCAAAGTCGTTGTTGCCCCATACATACAAGGAACCATCCTTTAGTATTGCTGAGGAGTTGGCCCCTCTGGCATTTACCTGGACTGCCCCTTTAATAGCTTTTATTATGGTAGGCGAAGATGTATTGATTTTAGTTGAATCCCCTAGTTGTCCGGAATGGTTAGCTCCCCAGGTATAAATAGATCCGTCTTTATGAAGGGCAATATTATGTGAGTCTCCTGCAGCAATATCTATTATTTGAGCGAGTCCTTTTATCTGTGTGATTGTAGAAAATTTAAAATTGATAAGCTCTTCATTAAGAACCCCGTTGATATTTCTGCCAACTCCCCATACTGTGCCATCTTTCTTTAAAAATAATGTATGATAATCTCCTGCAGCAATATCAATTACTGAAGAGATATTTAATTTTTCGGGCATGCAGTAATGCTTCAATTCGTCAAGTCCAAGTTGAGAATTTGTATTATTCCCCCAGGCATATACTTCTCCGGATCGGGTGATAGCAAAGCTTGTTGTTTTTCCAGAGAAAACTTTCCCGATGTCGTCAAGATTGCTTACCTCCTGCATCAGGTTGTTATCTGTAAATGTTGAATTA
>Ga0115856_100398_pt1 | contig 16162 bp, 9 predicted proteins | sample InSIn4gowninarea_FD_83870 | JGI IMG/M metagenome (GOLD analysis project Ga0115856, IMG submission 83870)
TAAATAAAGTTAAATAAATGCTAAATAAATATTTTAAATAAATAAAAATAAAGTTCATAGACACTAAGTTCAATTTCAAACCAAAAATAAGTACAAATAAAATCAAGTTTGAAATTTGATTATGTTCCAAAAATATAATAAAAATTCTTTTGTGAAAAGTGGGTCAAACCTCCCTAGTTTCCCCTATTGTTGAAGTATGTTAAATATTCAGACAATAATTTGTAAACATATAAGGCAGCTTTCAAATTCAATGTTATTTGGATAGTTCTTTTGTTTAGTATTTCGAATTTAGTGTTCGAAGAATCCAAATGAATGTTATGGGCTATTATACTAATAAAAATTAAAATATTTTTGAGAAACGACTGATATTTAGATTTAGTGACAATTTTAATACTTTTCTTTTACTCATATATTTTCTATTTGTAATAGATGATCCTTATGTTTAAAAACCCATTTTTTTATGATGTCTAAGTTGCTACAATATTAACTGGAGTCAATATATATATAAAAATACTTACGACTAAAGAAAAGGTAAGAATGCGTGATAAATCCATGTAGGTTGGGGTTATTGCCTGCTCGCAACCCTGTGCACCACTTCATCGTTGAGATATAACAAATTTTGGCGCCGTGGTGTGACTTTGAACAGCCGTAAAGGAATACGCAGTTTTTCAGTTAAATCATATTTAGTTTACAGATATAAAATCATAAAAAATGAACAAGGAACGGCGAAAATAAGAACGAACACTTAGAAGTTAAAATCGGAAATAAAAGTTTAAAAGTCCAAAAGCCGAGACCTTTTAGGATATCAGCAAAAATCTCATACCCCTTTCCAAATGTCCAAATGACCACTGCCTTTTCATAACTGATTCGCTCCTCCGTTAAAACCGTCGCCTTTACTCACCAGACACGGCAACAATAATTTATAACTGTCAGCTAAGGTTTAATATGGTAAATAACTTATGAGGAAAATAGCTTGCATTTTAAATTTAAAATTTCTTTAAATTCTAAAATCCGTAATTTTAATATTTATCAAGTTGTTTTGCCATTTTAACGCAGGACACGTCAGCTGATGCTACGTAATCTACAAAAATCAATTATTTATGATTCGCAAATATGAATATTTCATCGATCCTTGAAATGTCAGTGTTCGACTATTTCATTATCAAAAGTATTTTGAAAAAGTTGTAGTAATATCATTATGCGTATGCTCCCTTTCCTCTCAAGCAAAATGAAAAGTGCCAACTTGAATTACCGCGCTTGACTTTTTAGATTGACGTCCTTAGATTCTGCTCTAATGGATGTTTAATCACTATTTCTAGGGGGGAAAACTTGGAATGCAAGACATTTTTTATTCTGAAAGTGAACCCAACTTCGATTATTAAAAAATTATCAATAACTTGTAAATAGCGAAAACTTCTTTATGAGCTAAATTGACAGGCGCTATGGGAATCTTTTTAGCTTTGAAGACCAAGTAAATACCAGATTTCAAGGAAAATGGTATTTATAACACACAAGAATTCCTTAAAAATCCTTAAAAGGAAAATATTTTTTTTCCCTTATATGAGAAACTTTTGATCAAACTCGGAGGATGTGTCTGGAGACCATATCATCAGTGTCTCTCAAATAGTTCCATATCTTCAAAATGTCTGGAAAATAGGTTTGTTTAAAAAATATTTATTTTAAGAAAAAAAGGACAGAAGGTTATTGGGTAAGCCTTTTTAATGGCATATCCCTTAATGGACTAGGGTTATCTGAACTGATCTTTTTCTCCGAGTGCAAAAATTAAAAGCATTTGAAGAAAGATATTCCTGAAGAAATGTTTACAAGTAATCAGTCTTTCCGAAAGATTTTTTTTTTAACTTTATCGGCATATAAGTGCATTAAGCCAATAAGTCAACATTTTTAATCGTGAAGAGACCTCGAACTGTTTTCACGTTAAACAAAATTTATATAAAATAAATGTCTAGAAGAAAAAAACTTTCCAAATAAAATGTAGTTTCATATGTTTGGTTTTGATAAAAAGTTAGAACAGAACACTATAAAAAGAATATTTCATCTTCCCGCAAGCACTGAAAACAGATCTATTCAAATTAACTACCTAATGCATTTTCTTATATAAAATTTATATTATTTAACCGCAATTAATACTTAAGAGCTATGTATTATTGTATTATATGTAAATTGTATTGTATTTTACATTACGTTTTGTAAATTATATTATTACTAACATTGTCTAACATGTTGATCTTTTGTTTAGCAACAAAGTTAGATGCTAATTTACAAAGCTAAGTAGTTCCTTTGTGCTGGAGAATCCAAATCTGAAAAATCAACGTGACGAAGCACAAATGTGAGCAGAAAATGCGCAGACAGCTGTTTCGTTACCACTCGGGGTATCATCATCAGTGCAAGGAGCCAAAGACGACAAGGGTCAGACTCGACCAAAAAGCTAAGTAATTCCTTTGTGCTGGTGAATCTAAATCTAAAAAAAAAAACAACGTATAGTTGCACAAGTGTGAGCAAAAAATGCGCAGACAGCTGTTTCGGTACCACTTGGGGTATCGTCATCGTATCGTCGTTGACCGAGTCTGACTCTTGTCGTCTTTGGCTCCTTGCACTGATGACGATACCCCGTGTGGTATCGATACAGCTGTCTGCGCATTTTTTGCTCACATTTGTGCTTCGTTACGTTGTTTTTTCAGATTATGAAAGTTCGTTGCTCTTGTTGTTGTTATGTACATTTACTATTAAATTTCAGATCTAAACTGTAAGCGAGTCTTGAAGGATTTCAGAGTGGTGGAAGTCCCATCAACTGATCTTTTCCTTCCATATTATTTTGTATATCGAGCTGATAGTTTAGTTTTATTTTGGTAGGATTGCTGTGTGGACGGCCATGTCGTCCCGCCTTATGCCTTTGGGAGGGACAGGTTAAGTATTAACCACAATTAGCCTTTATGAATTCAGATAAATATTACATATAAATAAAAGCAAATATGCAAGCATTTACGCTATTTTAAATAATGAATAATGTAATGCCGATTCATTTTCTTTATTATAATGTCCTCTGTAAGTACAAATGAAACATTCTCTGATTGGATGATAAAGTCCTCTAATGAAAATCTATAAGATACCTCTATGGTGGAAGTATGAGTAATGGGAAGAAACAAAGCCGAAAACACAAATAAGTTAGCCATACAGCTGTTTCCGATAAACATGGAGTTCTTTCTTCAGCTACAATAGACCGGAGGAAAAATGTAAAAACCAAAAACGAAAGCCAAGTAGGGTGGGTTTAGGTAGCACCCAATGAAGATACGCATCAAATGAAACCGAACAATAACTGTGGCACCATGTGTTGAGCAAAAATCATGCATTTATAAAAAGTAATACATTCACATTATTTTACTCTTATGCAATAAACATTACTTTAATCATGAACCCTTAAGTAAAAATAACTATTTTAATAAATTGAATTTTCCCTTCCATAGATTAATCGAAATGCTGTATGCGTGTTAGAACATTGACTTTTATGTATTTCAAGACATATATTTAAACAGAAACGATAACATTGTAGATGTGTGATAATGATGAACATGAGTCACTACTTAGCCAGTTAAGATTTAAGAGACACCTAGAGATGAAATTTATCACTTTAAATTGTGCAAAATACTTTGAAATAGATATATGTAGACCAGTGGATCCGACTCACAGAAGCTTGTGGATGACTAAGCCATGAATTTTATCAGAGACCATCTTGGCATATACCCTATAGAAATAACTATATTTAAAGGTAAATAACAACAACACATTTATAAATCATGTATTTATCAAGACTAATAATTATCATACACTATAGCATAATTAAAGAATTATTAATTTTCGTGATGGAGTTCAGATAGAGAGAGCTGTGTGACGTTTTCTGTTTTGTAATGCTGATGAATGTTCATTTGCTATGTTCAATAGTAAGTTATGAAAGTAAGGAAACAGTTTTTGTATCATATTGTTGTAATTGGGGGGTTTATTGTTGAACGGGGATGAAAATACAAAAAAGTGACGTTCTTATGCAAGGGATGGAGCGTGTACTTATTGGTCATCCAAGAGAGCTGGTGGAGTGTTCATTACCGAAGGGTGTCATCGGTAAGCGGACGGTCGAATTGGAAATAGAAAGAAGATGCCAAATCAACAAGTCCAAAACAGAATCTACATGTACGTAGGCCAATGGTTTGCACTCCTTATGCTCTAGAACCTTTAGCCGAAAAACTGTTGAATATCGCGGTTAGGGCATCAAATGCTGTTCAATAACAAGATCAGGTTCAACCTGTAGTTTTTGACCTACCAGCTCTGGATTTCAGAAAAAGAGGATGGATTAAAGTTTTCCCATATTTCCACAGGAAAAACCGCAGTACGGACGAGAAATATTCGTGGTCTGAGATGGAGTAAGTAAAAGTAAAGTTTTGTATTTTGTTCAAAATAGAAGTCTGAATTCTGTTTGTGTGACCCAGAGTTATGCATATTAAATCCTTAGACATGTAAAGGTAATGGCCTGTATGCTTACCGATGAATGCTTCGGTAATGAACACTGACTTAAAGATATCCACCAGCTCTCTTGGGTGACCAACAAGTATACGCTCCGTCTCTTGCATAAGAACCATTTTTTTTATATTTTCATCCCCTTATTTCTGCCTCTTTCAAACTCCGACAGACACTCATACTGTCTTCAAGAATGTGTCGTTGTTGCTAATCCTTACTTATCCAATGGCATCGCCCCATGCCCTGATAGAAGTAATGGGGTAAGGAAGGCAGATTCTATTCAATCGAGCCCCAAGTGCGAAGTCGTAGTCCTATTGGACTGTAATGACTCTGTTGAAACTATTAATTTATTTTATTTGTGCTCCAATTTGCTCTTCGCATTCTTTTTGCTTATTGTTTTATTTATATTTTGACATTGTTTTTATTTGTACTTATTTTTGGTTTGAAATTGAACTTAGTGTCTATGAACTTTATTTTTATTTATTTAAAATATTTATTTAGCATTTATTTAACTTTATTTAACATTTTTTCAACTTTGTTATTTTGTTGTTGTTTTTATTATATTATTATATATTATTATATAATAATTACATAACTAATACATTAATATTATATATTATTATATAATTAAACATTAATATTATATATTATTATATAATAATTACATAACTAATACATAACTAATACATTAATATTATATATTATTATATAATAATTACATAACTATTGAAAATTTTAATTTTCTCTGGATGACCCCAGACGGTCTGCACCACTAATCAAAAATAGTTTTCTGTGTGTTGTAGTGGTAGGTTTTCCTTGTTATGCATATGTTTACAATTTTTTTTTTATCTTAGGTAGTCTGAGCCACCATTTGTAGAGTACTTATTCATACTTTTCACACTTTTTCACAAAATTCTACCCAGCATATTGATTGCTATTGTGTGCCTGTTACATGTTTAACCTTAGTATGTATTTTGATGAATTCCTTTTAACCTCTCTGATGGTCCGAAGCTGGACCTTTGTGTATCGGTATCACTGGATAGTGACAACTTTTCCTACAGGGAGTTATTTCGAAAGCCTTACAGCCGAATCCCTTCGGAAATGAAATGAAATGATTCACATCGGGAGTCAAGGATGTGTTGAATTATAAAGCGTCTTCTTGCAGCAGCTACACGACATTTAAAATGTCACAGGATAACTAGGTTAGGCTAAGTCAGCCTCTTACATTTCGAATATCCTTTGACTAATAGCGACTAGGTCGGGCACACATCAAAGCCCTTAGTGTCCTCTTTCTATTCGTGTCGATCTTTCAAATTATTTTTTGTGCACTGATTTTTAAATCAAATAGACAATCATAGACAACTGCAGTTGAATGGCTAGCGCTCAAATCTTCAGATCAGCAGTTTACGGGTTCGGTTCCCGACTCGGTCTCGAGTATTTGTTGCGTTTCGGAATCCTCTTTTAGCAATAGGTACCGGTTTAATTAGCTCTGATGTGCAAAAAAGATTTAATTCAATTAAAATTTTTATTACATTTAAATTAAAGGTACCCACTATTTAGCCGTCTAAACTGCACTCATATTTACATACTCCTGCTTTAATCATAGTGCAACGTTCCGAAATCTAAATATACGTTTTCAGCCATAAATACCCATTAAGTGCATTTATGCATAAAAATATGCGTGATCCAATAAACCCTAACGCAATTTCTAAACGCAGAAAAACGTAATTACTTGCAAATTCTTATTAGTATGTAAGCGTTCTTTGTATGCACGTATTTCTAGGATTGTGTACGTATTTCCATTTCTCTTACTGATTAACGTGTGTAATGGATCCATAAAACAGCATGCACAGTAATTTCCGAGTAAACATCTGTGAGTTATCTCTTTAAGCCAACCAGAGAAAGAGATTAAGCTTACGACTCGTTTTCAAATATCTGTTCTTCTCTGAGCTAGAGAGGAAAACTCCGTTTGCATTTTTTATTTCCAAAAACGCAAATGCGCTTCTCAAGTAATTAACGATATTTTAACAGGAAAAAAGGTTTTTTTTTTCCAGTAGCACGAAAAAGCATTAAGGAAAACTATGTATAATTAAAAGTCGGCAATTTCATAACGTTAGCATTCGTAAATTGAAAATATTTCATTCAAAGTTTGGTAAACGAAGAGAATACTTTATTTAGCGTAGGTTAATTTATGCAATTTGCAGCTTCTTAAAACCATTTATTACAATTTCTTTTAATTTTTTATATGTAAATATTTTATTGCGGTGTGGTATTGAATTTACGGTTGCCATTATTTTCAAAAACCATCAGACTTTGACCTCAATTCGATTCTTTGTTGGATTGTACAGGATCTAAGCCCGACAGTGCTGCATTTCTTGGGCTGCATACTCCCCCAGAGAGAAATTAGTACATAGTATTTATTAATCTGCTACCGTTATTGTTTGCGATTTCAATCCAAAATATAGTTTCCGTAATATAAAAGAAATTATTCCACAATAAACCGAAAAACTTTCTTGAACATGAATGTAATTTTTAAGGATAAGTCTTTGAGAAATCCAGCTTTGAAGTGAACATCTCAACATGGTTGTCCTCTAACCAGAGCACCAAAAACTTTCGTAGCTCTACTGTGTTAAAATGATATATTAGGCATGAATACAACGTACTTAATAAGTTTAGCTTATTGAGTTCCAAACAACTTATCACTATTACTACTAACAAGTACTACTATTATTACCGCTATTTACTAACCATTAACTACCGTCAAAACCATATACTACTATGTGCTTGAAAGATGTGCACATTTTTCATTATTGCTTTGTCACTTTATCAAAAAATCTTCGGTTTTGCATTGTTGGTTTGATTTTTCAGCAAACTTCGTTGCCGGATTTTTCACATTGATTAACAGATCTTGGCGGTAAAAATTGGTAAATTCTTACACTGAAATGAACATTAAATATTTGGTCGAGAGATACAAATCTTTGAAACTTTCTGCGCTAGAATATCTAATATCGCAGATCTGTTACCACGAAGTTGAACGAACGCGCATAGCTACATATTACACAGCCATACACAATCTCTTTTTTATAATAAGTAGTACAAAGATGATAAAATGTTGTAATCATCTGATCTTTCAAAATCTAGGATAAATTGGTGTTAATATTTGTGTTTGAAATGCTAATAACTTGAAATGAAAGTATTAATGTATAATTGTTGGATAATTGTCAAGCTTTGATTTCAGTAAACATCGTGGGACATTATACATGAATCCTTTAAGAAATGTTGAGATAAGGCTTATATGGTGTGGAGTCTAGATGATACTTCATGTGTGACCCCTTCATGATTTTATTCTTTTCAACAGAACGTTGAAGTCCGAACGATACAAAATATTCTGTAGAGACTCTAGGTTTGTCATTAAACAACGTACTATCAAACATAAGTATATGATATTAATAAAAAGCTTAGAATTTTCATTATATGGTTCAGCTTTTAGTGATATCAAATACATTTTGAAATTTAAAATTGAACTTAATTTCCTAAAATATTCAACAAGATTATTTTCATTTAAATGATTCGATTCAGCTTCTTTCGTTTCGACTAGACCTATAGCGATGAAGGGTACCGATGTACCGAGTAATAATACGGATTTTGTAAGCAAAGGAAACGTGATCATTTTAAAGAAAACAGCACACGTACTCTATTCAATGTAATGGCCATCACTAGCTACACCAGTGATGCACAAACGTTTTTTTGCAAAAACGAAATTTTATTTTTCTCGAATGCGAAGACAATTTTTTACCCCGAGTTACTGCAAACATTTTTTAATATTTTTTGTAATGTCTTATTTTATTATATTTTTTACTTTATTAATTAGTGGGCCAATTACAAAACCCCAACTTGCCAAGTTTGGCCCGCGGGCCAGAGTTTGTGCATCACTGAGCTACACACTTCATCTATTTTTCCCGTTATTTGTGGATACTGTCCTAACTGAACATCGCGTCTTTAGAGGCAAATCATTCAGACTCAGACATCCTTTTTTTCAATTTCTTCATCCATTGTGAAGTCCTACTAAGAAAAAATGCGTTTTCTATCGGCTGAAACAAGTAGTCATATGGAGGGAAGTACAAACTCAAAAAAAGCCTTAAAACGGTGAAAAAAGGTCCATATATATATATATATATGAATTTTGCAAAGTCTTATTAAAAATAACAATAAGCTGTATATAAATAGTATAATTTCCGCATTAAGTAAGAAGTAATTATAGATATATTAATTTCTTAAAAACATTTTTTAACTAGAACAATACATTTATCAGTTATTTAGACTAAGTTACATTGAAATTTTCAAGTTCTTAAAATGTTTTTAAGCTTAAGAGATCTTTTATAAGGTGGAAATAAAATTTTATTTGACTCTGAAAGCATCTTTTAACGTTGACAGATTTAATCAATGCATACATGAAAACATGAAAGAGATTTTCCAACATTCTTTCGATGTTTGAGCTGCAGTGAATAAATTAAAAGTTCGATTTAAATCGGTTTTCACATTAGATTCACATGAAGAGAGTAATGTTCTTTCGGTTGTGAAACACGGTTTCTAACACTAAGAAAATAGACAACACAAATATAGCCTTGTATTTTTGTGTGCAAGGATAAAAGGGAAAATAACGAAAAGAGTTGTTAACTGACAACTCAAAACTTTCGCCAATCAAAAATTGTGTGAAAGTACTAAATATCCCTAAACCTCCCCATCCATAAAAAACTAAACGTTACTTCAATGAGATAAACAATGCTTTAAAGAAAACTTAAAGATAGCCTAAAATGGGAAAAATATTTTAAAAATGCAAAAATGCATAAAAGTCATTAAAATTTGTGTTATTCTCTCATTGAAGTTTCATGCTAATATAATGCAGAACAATGTAATTGTCCCTGCATTCTGTATCTGCACTGTGTCAATGTTATTTATAATACTGACGATTAAAATAACTGTACACAAAGCAATTTAAAAAGTGCGCGACGTATATGCTTAGAACCCGATGCGTTTGTGAGGTTGACGGAATAAGAACTCTTCCTAATATTATGTGTCTGTTGATGGAACCCGTTTCCAATGTAATCATGAAACTAAATAAGCAGAAAAAGACGAAGAATGCTTAAGTAAATATATATCTAGTAATGGGATTTGTGCATGTGTGTCTGTACGTTCATGTTTCCGTGTAGAAGAAGACGAAAAAATAAAGTGTGCCAGCATCTGGTCTAGATGTATTGAATTTCGAGACCTTAGGTTGTTTCTTGAACAGAATGTGCAAATATATATTCCCTCTATTTTCTTTTATATTGTTTCTGAGACACTTTGCACTTTGCTTTGCATTACTTCATATGAGCCACGAATGGAAAACGTGATTGCATTTTATTGAAATTTGTTATAGATGCAATTTTGATATCATTAAAAAAAGAAAGAAAGAAAAAAAAAGAAAAGTGAAGAACTTTTCTTTACGTTTTGAGCAAGCAATTTGCTATCTCGGAATAAGGCAATAAAATAAGCAAGTAAGTATTTAATGAAAACTAATAATGTATTGTATATCTTTGGACTTCTTTTTTTAATGGTGAGGAATCGAAGTTGTTTTACTCAAGAGTTGTTACTGGCTCAGGGAATCGCCTATATTAATGATCCTCTTGTAAAAGGCAGCCCAGTAAGTGGACAATCATCGACCCTAACTGGATAATACATAGAAGTATCTATGCCACAACCAAGGTTTGAATCACCGATCTGTCGGGGTTATTCGACATGGCATGGTTATTGTGGATTTTCAGAAATTCCAAATCAACTATTTTATAAATTGTTATCTTGAATTTAGGTTCCTTAGAAATAACATTTCTATTCACGGCATTATCATGAAGTTATCTTTATTATAAGATTCATATTTACTTTGTTGAATTTAATACTCTTATGATGACTATTATTGGGACAATACGCTATTACTTTTTAAGCTTTTATTATTTCTACGTTTTTATTATGATAATCTCAGATTAATTACTTTTATTATCAGTAGAACTTATTATCGCCTGTGTAAAAAACGTCGAGGATCAATTTTGATGCTCCATTTATAAAGGTGTCCTTTGACAAAATTATCAATTGAAAAAACACAGCGGAAGCATCTGTGCCTTACCATTACGTATTCATCGGATTCAAATCATGAATCTTTTTCAAAAAGTACGCAAGTACGCAACTGACCATGTCGCAGGGCGGCGCCTAGATTATTATTTACATTATTACTATCCACTTTTGACTTTTATTATTACTACCTGCATTAATATTTTCATTAATACTAATTACAGGTTTTCAATCATTAATGAAACCCAGCGTTTAACCATCATTAATACTATCTAGGCCTTGTGTATCATTAATAATTTTAAGGTTATTGTTACTTATAAAACAAAAGTTATTACATATATTCCTACTTCCTAGAAAAATATTAAAATTATTAGCACCGAGATCATCACCAGTTGGAAAATCATCATTATTATTATAATTGTTATATCATGTCTTTTGTATCAAAGAAAATTTATGTTTAGTTCCTAGAGAGAAATTATTTCCATATAACCAGAAAAAATAGTTTAGCAAGAGCGTGCATAAAATGAGTACTAATTTCTTAGTAACTGTAATAGAAAATCTTACTTATAATTAATACATGATATTCGAAGACAAAAGAATGGCACGTGGACTTCTGTATGACTTTAGTATTACTGTAATAAAAATCCACTTTGCTTTTGCGTCTTCTTAAAACCAAATACACGACATGAGCACTCACATTTGTTAGATTTTTCATTTAAAATGGATCTTTTGCGTCTCTTTCTGTATACAGTTTGTCACTACAGTCAAAATAGATTAACTTTCTTCAAAGTTCCAAGGAATTAACCTTTTACATGGGTTTGTGCATCAAGGAAGCCATCTATGACACTATGTTTCATCTAAGACAAACAAGCAGATATTGGAGAGCATAACAATTTTTGAATTTTTCTATACCATTTCTTGAAAGAAAGTAACCATTTCTCTATTATTATGTAATGTACTCATTATTACTACCTTGATCATCACCATGATTACTTTTGATTTATACAGCATTAAAATTATACACTATCTGGCTGGACAACCCTTGAACTACAGGTGGACTCGTCCCGGCGGAATGAATACGGAACCTGTGGTGGGGGAAAGACCACCGACTTCAATCCGATTGAGCATCTCTGGGATGAGTTGGAGTGCCAGTTGCGGGTCAGACCACAACGCCCCAAAACCACCACTCAACTCTTCGCCATGTTACAGGAGAAATGGCGGGCAATACCTGCCACCGTGTACCAACACCTAGTGGATAGCCTTCCTAGAAGGGTTGAGGCTGTGATTCGGGCGCGTGGTGGCTCTACGCCCTACTCACTTGATACTGGTACCTCATGTATCCGAAATGAGGGGTGTCCGGTCATTAATGGCCAGATAGTGCATAAATGTATAAGCATATTTAAAGTATTATACTTAAAAGTCTAATAATTAAAAGTACGAAACTTGTATCACTTTAAAAATCAGAAATTAAATGAAAAATGAGTTATTTTATTGATAGAATTCATTTTGCTTAGTTTTTTGAAGACACAAATCAAAATGATATTTGCTTCTTACGATAGGAGATCCGTAGAACGTTAACTATACTGTGAATAAAGTTAATGATCTAATAACTCCAATCGGTTTTTTAGTTTGATATTCTGTTTTATAAACTAGATTGATTGTGTAATGAAATGGAAATACGCAAGCTTCATTCTCTCATAGGGATTCGTACGTCCAAATATACGGAGAAGGTAACATAAGAAACCACTAGCAAAATAAATGGAAATTTTTTCACTTATGTGCTAGGAAAATCAATTTTCTGCGATTGCTCACTTTCTGCAAATTGACGAAATTGCTTTGGACTACATTCAGTTACTGTATAATTAAAAATGGGCTTTATGGGGAAAAATCTGAAAACAAGATTGTAAGAAATGGGAAAAGATCGATATCGTCACTTGTGAAAATATGCTTTTAAGCAGGATAACTTTAAACTTGATAGTCTATTAACCAGGGAATTTACACAGAAGAAAATTACTACGGTTTGGTGCTTTCAGATTTTTCTGCATTTGGCGGGATATTCTTTAATCGATGTTCCATTTAGCGGGTTCGACTGTATAGCAGCACAAAAGTATCAAAACTAACTCGAGTTTTGCTCATACATGAAGATATGAGTTCAATACAGAGTTCAATAGACAGACCTTAGAAAAAAATTGTTGAATTTATTATTAAAAATGAAAAATCGTAATCTAGTACTTTAAGGTATTTCTCACTGTGGTAATAAAGTTCACCACATTTTAGTTTTATGTTTAATAAGAATTAAATTTACTCATTTTCTCTCCAACGTGTAATTTGTTTAAAAGTTTCCCTCCTGTGAGTTGGCTTCGAGAATTAAATCCTAACGATCTTTTTTTATCGTTAGGATTTTATTTAAAAGTTTTCGATAAATATAAAAAGTCCAATTTCTATATTAAGAAATGTGTTCAAATATGTGATTTACTTTAAAATATCATTATGTTGAACTAAATTTACGTTGTTCTCCTTAGTCAAAGCTTAGTTAAAATGAATGCATGTTTTGATAGTCTAAAACATATCTTACAATGTCTACAAATATACATGTATGAAAATACAGATTTGCTTACACATCCGATTTTCCTTCGTTGTGTAAGATCTCAGCTTCTCAGCTTCACTATTTGTGAAAAAATTAGAAGTCTAGTTCAAATCGATTACAAACTTAGTTTCATTTGAAGAGGTACAAGCAAGAGGACACCTGTTTATACCACAAAAAATGTAGACAACATAATTGTCATGGCTTCACATCTTCTGAAAAACGTGAAACAACGAAGTTTTAAACTGAAAAATGTAAATACTCGTATTCGCCCAAGTAAAAAATTTTGCAAAAATGCCAAATTTTTTTTACAAAACCTCCCAAAATGCTAAATAATGGTTCAAAAATACAAAAAATGCTCTAAAAAAGGGCTAAAATGGAAAAATGTTTAAAAAAGTAAAAAATTCTTTAAAATGTTGTTATCATCAAAATCCGCGCTTTAGTTATCAGCAATATAAAATATTTTAATGGCAACATTGTAGATCTTGCTAGCCGAGATCAACTGAAATAAAAATTTCGTACGTTGAATAGTTATTTATTTACATAATCAGAAACTCATATATATCCAGAGATTTTTGCCTTGTTACCAGATAAAAGAGAACACACATTTGATGGATCTTGTTTTAAATTGTTCGCAACAACTAAACGTTCATCTGTATTATCAGTTTATGAAAAACATCGATATTTTAACAATGTAAGGTTATATTATGACCAAACCAAACGAAACAAACTATTTCTTGTTCTCACTAACTTCAAATAAACAATTACGTGTCCGAATGTTATCTCAGCAGCTGTCATCTTTGCCACTCCTATATAAACTGCTTGAATGGTTAACGCATTATTTATCATTCTCCTTACGTAAGCCTGTCCAAAAACTCCCCAAGAAAAGCGTTCGTAAAGTTAAGAGAGTAGGAGCCATTGTTCAAGCGATTAGCGGCGGAAACACCCAGATGTGTGTTAACAGCATGTAAATAAGGGCAATCCATCTTGCTTAGACACTACAACGAAAAACTGCTATGCGTTATTAAGCAAATACATTAGCATGGCAACTAAAGTTCAGCAGTGCTACGTTTCCAATAAAAAATCTTTAACTGATAATGCGATAAAGAAAACTTGAATCGCTTTTTATATTAAAATCTTTGATAACAAATGATAAGTTATTGAATAAAAAATATTTAAAAATTAAATTGTCAAAATAATCTTATAAAACAAACATTGTAAAAATGCACTTTTTCAGCGTTTAGATATTTTGTTATTTCGAAATTATTATTGTAAACAAATTGAAATACTGTGAAACACAAAATTTTGGATTTAAATATAAACTTATTAAAGTTAGGGATCTAAACGTGATGTGCCTAAAAATTGGGATATTCGGCTTTTATATACACTGACGAGCCAAAAAACATTGCGACCATCCCAACGTTTTTCTATAAACTAGTCTGCATAACGCCTGGTTAAGTGGGAACTTTATTTAACTGTTACTGTTACTGTTTTTGCATTCAATTTTGCGTGTCATGGGAAAAGCTGCTAATCGAAGCGAACTTAAGAGGTCAGATTGTAATTGCCTGAAGACTGGGAATCAGGCAACACGACTGTTAGGTGGTTCATGACCTGCTGCTGTTAGTACAGTCAATTCGTGATATCTGAAGTCTCTTAAGTCAAAGTTTTATTAAGTCCCAACGCCTTCAGTTGTAATCCAATTTTGTAACTCGAATTCACATTATTTTTTTTCCCAAAATATTAAACATATGTCTTTGAAATTTCTTCCACCTGAATTAATGGGATGAGACACACGAATGTGAAAGAAGAGAAGGCAAATGTATCTCATTTTTGGTGGACCATTGTTTATTTCCCAGAACCCCTTCAACTATGATTGTAAGGAGGGATGGTCAGAGCTCTGGGGAAGAAAAATAAAGGTACCACCTTTCACAACTGTTTTAACCAGTGTTTTCAAATTCTATTCAACTCTCAATCGTAACAAGCATGAAAAGCGTCTATTATTTAACAGTCGTATCAAGGGTCACCTAATGCATAGGCAGTGCATTTTCTACGACCCCTTTCCACTAATCCTTGAAGATTATTGGTAAGAATTTGGAATGTATCCATTTTCGCCATATAATTCAGCAAATTTTAATTCCATAGAGCATATTAGAGCTTTCATAGGAAGACAGCTCAGAAATCGAACACCTTATGTCGGAATATCTTGAGTTTTCGTGACCGCTGATTAGATATTTGCGTGCTCTCTCTAGTCATTAACCAAAATTTCGTGGCATCCATGCCAAAACCAAAATCTATCTGTTTATCTGTTTATTTTGAAGATTGGTTAATATTGTCACTGTTTTTTTACTTCCCCTTCCAGATTTTCTCCATCTCTGTCTTTCATTTTCTCCCTTCCTATCCTTATTAATTTTTTGTCTTCTTCTCCTCTTGTTATCTGACTTGTTATTCTCCTCTTGTTATCTGACGTGTTATTCTGACTATTCTTTTCTTGTTGTGTTTCGCCTTTATTTCTATGTGTTTTCACAATTTTTATTTCTATTTCTCACTTAAACTCTTTAAAAGTCTTACAACAATTAATATCAATAATTTTGAAATAATGTTAATATATGAAGTACTTAAAAAGAGACTGAAAATCACTGGAATAAGTACTGTTGATAATACATATCTTGGCATTTAAGCTTCCACCTAATTAGGTTTAGAAATCACCAGTAATTATTTACTCCAAGAAAAATATTTTCTTCAAGAAAAAACAAACAGATGGTAGAGTTTAATTTCTAAAGTACCTAAACATATTACTATATTATATTAAATTTGACAAAACTGTTCTCCTGGTTTAAAACAGTTGTGAAAGGTGGTACCTTTATTTTTCTTCCCCAGAGCTCTGACCATCCCTCCTTACAATCATAGTTGAAGGGGTTCTGGGAAATAAACAATGGTCCACCAAAAATG
>Ga0115856_100400_pt1 | contig 16149 bp, 22 predicted proteins | sample InSIn4gowninarea_FD_83870 | JGI IMG/M metagenome (GOLD analysis project Ga0115856, IMG submission 83870)
GGCATCGAGCTCAGAGGGGGAGCAAGATAGGAATGCGACGACGAAAGAGAGCTGAGTCATGGGATTGTCCCATTCCTGACCCCACATGAGTTGGATGTCGAAGCTCTCATTCTCTTTTGCGACGGGCAGGAGGGCGTTGTAGAGGGCCAGGAAGTGGGCCTTTGTGATTCTCAGGGCTGGTCTGTCAAAGGCCTTGACAACGTCTTGCCAATCCAATCTTTGACCGGCGCGGTGCTGTCGAAGGGCTGCCACGAAGACGGTGGGGTCGTAGGGCTCTCCGACGAGTGCAATGACCATGTAGAGTAGGGCAACGGCGACTTGCTGATACGAGATGGCGCTCGTGTCAGCCCCTGCAAGCATTTCTTTGCATGCTTCGAGGGAAGAGGTTCCTTTGGGCCCGATGCGCTGTAAAAGTCGCACAAGGGCGTTTGTGTTGCTCGAGACGAGCTGGATGAGCGACAAAGCGGCGCCAATCTCGCTGGGCACGGGGAGGGCCAATTTGCTGTTGTACCGCTCTTGTATGCTGAAGAACAGATGGGTGCTCTTGTCTTCGTTCCACATTCGCGGAGGGTCTTGTATGAGGCGGGAAACGAGGTGGGTGAGGAAAGGGGTGGAGAGTTCTTGATAAGTGTCTGGGTTCAGGCCGGCGAGGCCCTCGATGAAGTTTGTGTAATTGCTGCTGAGGATGGCGTCGGCTAGGATGGCAAGTCAAGTCAGCATTCGTTGAGACATTTCAGCCCATGATGGCACGAAAGGCACAAACCCTTGGTTTTGATGTCTTGTTTTGACACGCTCCTGCAGGCGAGCGCCAGGTACGTCTTTGCGACGGGATCCAATCGGAAGTGGTCCATGAAGGTGGACAGATCGAAATCTCGAAAGAGGTCTCCATCGCTAGTATCGAGGGCCTCTGCAATCTTGTAGGCTTGCTGAGGATTGCGTGTCACCTTCTGCATCTCACTGACGAGAAGCGGATAACTGCCGCCACCGTCGTTGGTACGCGGGGCGGTTGGGAAGATTTGGGAGGCATTGCTTTGGAGGAGCCGCCGGAAATAGAGGGTGGAAACCTCCATGCCGTGTGCATCGACGAGCTGCGCATCTATCAGCTGAACTGTCCCTCTTCTGACGACAACGACGACTCGTATACCTTGACAATCTTTTCCGCCTGCGCTTCCCACTTGACCCTATCTTTGTCCTCCTTGAGTGTGCTCAGCAGGATGTTCAGCTGTGTGATGACCAACGAGGAGAGGGGTGAAGATCCCGTCGAGAGTGAGAGACTCGGTGAAGCTCTGGCGAACCTCGTTGCTCGTCCACTGCCGTTGACGCTGCCGCTGCCGCTGCCGCTGCCGCTGCCGCTGCCGCTGCCACTTCCACCTCCCGCTCCTGCGTGTGACGCTGAAGAAACGCCGGCCAACGTCGGCTGGTGTGGGCTGCCGGGGATGGTTCTCGATTGCTGCTGTTGCGCCGTCGACGGGTGAGGGGAGAAGACGGAAGACGAAGACGAGGCCGACGACTGTCTGCTCAAGATCTGTTTTGTGCCCGGGCTATGTGCCGCCGAAGCGTTGAAGGTCGACGAGGTGGGAGAGAAGAGGGCGCGCGACGGGCTCTGATTTTGACTCTGACTCTGACTTTGATTCGACGTGGTGAGAGGCCGGTTGGTTCCCGACTGCGCGGTACCGATGGAGATGGGAGCAATGCCACGGCGGACACTTTGCTTTGGCTGCTGCAGCGAGCCCCAGGCCGAGGATGAGGATGAGGAGGTCAAGTTTGAAGATCGCGGTGCTGACGACGTGGGGGAGCTTGTGAACGAAGGCGTCTCTGAACTGCTCGTTTTGCCGGGCGGGAAACTCATCTAGTCGTTTCGCCCATTGAGTCGTGACTTTGTCGCTGGCTATGCTTGGACGCGCACTGTACGCAGACGCAAATGCAGACGAGAAGGGATGAACAGAGAAGTCGATGAAGGCGAATGTGATCGACGGATCTATTTTGGGCATGTCCTGTCTACTTTCCAAAACAGCCGTACGGTTCCACTCAGCCTCTTTTATATATACATAGACAAGCGGGCGCGAGGAGGAGCGAGGGAAAAGACGGTGGGAGGTCGAGGAATGGAATGGAATGGAATGGACATGATGGGAGAAAAGCGACGGCGTTTTCCAAAGGGAGTGCCGGGTTTTCATCTTTCTTTTCCTGCATGCGGAGATGATGACCAAGCTTTTTCTTTTTGTATTCTAGACGATGGGGAACTTTAGGTTACTATCATCCATGGGGCGGAGTTTTTCTTTTGTTTCGTTTCTGGGTGGTGGACATGGAGAAGAGGATGGACATAGGGTATAACTAACTGCCTAGTTTATTGTTTTCAAGGAGGATGTAATATAAACATGAAGGCTTTTGATGAATGTGCGTGTCTTGGAGATGGGTGTGTGTGAAATGATGTATCTTTCTGCAGTCTAGATGTTCAGGTTGTGGTTGTGGTTGCCCTCCGTGCGGTTAACCTGAACGGGAGGTTGAGGTTGTTGCCATGACGCAGCGCCAAAGCGTCGAATTGGAATTGGAATTGGAATTGGAGGTGGGGAACGACGGGAACGACGGGCAGTTCCAGACGTCGCAACTTGGCTGCGCCCCGCGATACGATCAAGTTGAGGTGTCGTCTTGTTCTTTCAGTCAATTGTTGTCACTGATTTCTTGCACATCATCTCCAGTCAATTTCCCCCTCGACCCATAGCCTCACTCAGACTCGGACTCGGACTCGGACTCAGACTCAGACTCACACCCACACTCACTCACACCCATACCCTCAGCCACGCTCACATCCACAACACTCAACCCTCCACCCAACATGAGCTCCAAAGAAGAGGGCGCCGCAGTACCGGCCCAGAGCAAAGGCTCGTGGGCGTCGTTCCTGAAGGTGAATATCGTCCCGGTCCGACATGGAAAGTCTCATTCGGACAGTCACTCACCTGCTCGTGCCCGCAACAGTCGCTCGCGTCGTTCAACGGCGACCTCTCGTCGATGACGGCACCCGCCTTCATCCTCTCGACGACATCCCTTACCGAATTCTCGGCCTACTGGGCCGAGATGCCGTCTCTGCTCGTTGCACCCGCCGCCGAAAAGGACCCGGCCAAGCGGTCCATGCTCGTCCTCAAGTGGTTCCTCAGCACCCTCAAGCAGCAGTACACCAGCCGCAACGAGAAGCTCGGGAGCGAGAAGAAACCCCTCAACCCCTTCCTCGGCGAACTCTTCATCGGCAAGTGGGAGGACCAGGCCGGTACCACCCAACTCATCAGCGAACAGGTCAGCCACCACCCGCCCGTCACCGCCTACAGCATCTGGAACAGCAAACACGGCGTGCGTCTGCAGGGCTACAACGCCCAGAAGGCCTCTTTCGGCCGCACAATCAACGTCAAGCAGATTGGCCACGCCATCATCCACCTCGACGCCTACAACGAAGACTACCTCATCACCCTCCCCGCCCTGCACATCGAGGGCCTCATCACCGGCAGTCCCTACGTCGAGCTGAACAAGAGCACCTACATCGTCTCCAGCACCGGCTTCACCTCGCGTGTCGACTACTCGGGCAAGGGCTGGCTTTCGGGCAAGAAGAACAGCTTCACCGCCGTCATGCACCCCACCGGCAAGGAAAGGGACGTCATCTACAACGTCGAGGGCCAATGGAGCGACAACTTCACCATCAAGGACACGCACAAACACACCGTCGAGAGCTACGACGCAAAGAAGACCCCGCGCACACCCCTGCAAGTCGTCCCCCTCGAGCAACAAGACCCGCTGGAATCCCGCCGCGCCTGGCGCAAGGTCGCCGATGCCATCAACCGCGGCGACATGGACAAGACGACTGCCGAAAAGAGTCTGATTGAGAACACGCAGCGCGAGATGCGCAAGCAGGAAAAGGACTCCAACACCGAATGGCAGCGGAGATATTTTACCCGCGTCGACCGCAACGACGTTTTCGAGTCACTCGTCAAGGAAGTTCCCGGTGGTACCGGCACAGATGCCGACAAGACGGCCGGCGTCTGGATCTTTGATGCCCAGAAAGCAAAAAATGCTTCACCCAGCTTCAACGTGCAGTAGATGGATACTCTGTACACGTTGGCTTTGATGGGATACATGTCGAGTCTAGCTGATGGGTGAGTGTACGTACGGAAGTGAGCGCGACTTCTTTTTTTTTTTCCTATCGTAGAAGGAAGGAACAGATGCTGCAAAGATGGTATACGAAGACAACAGGCCAGCAGCAGTCAAGACGTCGACTGGCTAGAACGGGCAAGAATGCCGAGAAATGCCATGAAGAAAGAAAAGAAACAAAAACAAGCAACGGATGCCGGGTAGATACGGTCAGTCGAGTCGGAGCAGATTGATTGGGGACAAAGTGAATCAAGACGTCGTGGGTGGGCGATTCGGGTATGAACCACAACAAGGTGCAGTCAGGCAATGATTTCAGAATTTGATTCTTTTTTTTTTTTTTTTTTCGCTTTTTCTTTTCTCCGTTTTTTTTTTTTTTTTTATTTTTTAAAATGTGTCTATCCTGTTGTGAGATGACTTTTCTGCAGGTTTTTGTTTGTCCATGTGTGTGTATGTCTACGTGTGTCTCTCTATGTCTCTCTATGTCTCTAGGACCCCTCTCCTCCTCTCCTCTCCTCTCCTCTCCTCTCCTCTCCGCCTAGAGCTAGCTAGCTTACCTATTTAGTGTCCACGCTGGGTCCAGTACTCCCGCATACCAAGATTTGAAACTTTGCGCCATCTGAGCAATGACGGCAAGCCATGTAGATATAAACACAGCTTTTTCTTCGCTTGGTCACCGGCAGCACCACCGAACTCCCCAAGCGAGCGTACAAAGGAACGCACAAGAAGAACACACACACACACACAAGGCACGGAAGATCAAACAACACTCTCATTTGCTAAGAACCCTACTCGAATGGAGAATATGTGTGCCGGAAAGGAAAAACACATCCGTCCCCCTACACACATTGTCTGCTTCCTCCATCTACCACCCGAATACAATCTGTGACTTACTTGCTTGCAAGGTATCTGGAAAAAAAAAAAAAAACGACAACCATCCCCCACCAAAAGACATCCCATCCCATCCCATCCCACTCCATTCCAACAACACAAAGGTAAACCCGCCTCTTTCCCAACCCAAGACGCTCCAAGCGTGCGACCAACTGCGCTGCCTCGCATGCGGCTGCGTGAAAATGTTCCCACGTCTACCAAAGCACCGTCTCTTGCTTGCTTTTGTCCGAGGTACTGCACTGCAATGCCTACTCTCTCTACTTGTTCTACTTTTGCACCCTCGTTGAATGTGTCCCAAAAGAAAAAAACTCCCGACTCCGACTGCCGTGTCTTCATTACTCATCAGGACGTGCAACAGATTTCTGTTCCTCGTTTCGCTCGGACCCCGTTTTTCCTTCAGCGGCGCGCCCCACCGAAACCGCCCCTGACGGGTCCCTTTCTCTTCAGCGGTGGGCTTTTGGTAAGTGGGCTGCTGATTGGGGAGCTTCGTGCTCCCACACTCTTGCCCATTTTGTTCTTGCGCAGTGGCGTGATGGGCGTGTTGGCCGCAGCCCGACGACCCGTCTGCATTGCATTGGATTCCGACGTCGAAGCGCGAAGGGCCGGGTGCGAAGGCAGTGATCCGACGTGTCGCGCATACTGCTGGTTGCGTCGGAATGATCCCACGACACCGCGCCGAGCGTCGAGATGCGCAAGCAGGTCGAAGCCTCCGTTCTTGGATGCACTCATGTTGTTCAGATGGGGGAATGGACTCGATGTCGATGGTGACATGAGAACGTCCGACTCGTCAGGCATTTCATCGTCTTCGTCGTCATCGCCAAAATTCAAAAAGCTCAAAGGATCATCCTCTTCCTCTTCCACTCCTCCAGCGGCTTGCGACATGTCGTCGAATGTGATATCCCCTCCCGAACTGACACTGGTGAAAGGCAGGAATGCTTCGGCTGGCCCAATGACTTGGTCGGTGAGTAGACTGCCAGTGGCATCAAAAAACCCGCTGGCAGAGTCGATGCTTAAACTACGATCAAGCCCGTTGCTCTCGTCGTCTGTCGGCGTCAATTGCAGCGAGGTGCGCGGGCTTGTCACAAGGCTCGCGGCACGACTGTTGGTTAGACTTTGCATCCTCTGCCAAAATTCCGCATCCCGCGCACTCTGGATTCTTGCTGGCCAGAGGTGATTCTTCTGATTCTTGCCCGCACCATCAATGGTTAGTACCGCTCGGGTGGGATCCATGATGAAAACACCGAGTTTGGGTTGCCGAACCATGGATGCACGCCTATTGCCCGACTTTCGCGTCTGCAGGGTGGTCGGACGGGCGGCCTTTGGTGTATCGACGTTGCTGCCGGAGCTGCTCAGGGGTGAAGCTTCTCTGTCGGCAGCACGAACAGCTTCTGGAAGGGGAGGAGGCGGAAAGGGTTCTTCGTCGGTCGTATCGCCGTCGTCGGCTTAAAAAGGAAAAGGTTAGCTTTGTGAATTCGAGTCTCACAACATCCTCCATAAAACATACACTCGTAGCCGCTAGAGCCAGCAGTTGAATCAGAGTTGTCAGAGTCGTCTTCGTCGGCGTCCATGGCCAGCATTCTCATTTCGTCGGCCTCGAAATCCCAGTATGAGCCCGTGTCACTATCGTTGTCCATGTATACATCGTGGTCGTCCTGCTCGATGAGTGCGCGGAAAGTTGGGTCAAGGTGATCCTGCTGCACGAACAGATCCGGAAAGAAGTCGGTATCCACGTCTTCTTGGTCTTGGTCGGTGTCTGATGATGCGCCGTCCGAAACGTCAACTTCATCTTGGAAGCGAACACGACGCTGTGTCGCATTGGATTCTTGGCTGGTCTGCCTGGCAAGTGGCGTCTTGTCACCACCAAATAGAGGTTCGGTATTGAGAAAAAGATGATCGGGATCCAGATGGGCAAGCGTTTGGTCGAACGGTGTTTCGCTGAATAGGTGACTGTCGTTAAAGCTAAGGTAAGCCAGATCGCTTCCGGCGCTCGACAAGCTCAGTCTTCTTGCCAACGCGTCATCTTCCTCGGCATCCAGACCACCATCACCCGACATGATTGTTTCTTCCAGCTTCCGAAGCTGAGAGTCCTCCTCATCCGAGTCGCTGAGAAGATCTACATCGTTGTAGTCATCGTCTTCTCCTGCATCTCCCACTTCCTCTTCCGGTCTCCAGCCGCTAGCTTGGAGCTCGGCAATCTTTCGTTCGAGTGCACCTGACACGGACCCGTCGTCGCCATTCTTGCTGGTAGCAATCGAGGACGGGTATTGACCGGCGTCAACTTTTCTCGTGCCAGGTGCATTGACATCCGCATCAGCGCTATTGTCCTCTTCGGCTGCGTCCTCATCGGCCATGCTCGAGCCATCTGCATCGGCGGAAGGCGTTGCACTTTGGCTGTTGTTGACCGTGTTGGTCGTCTTACTGGACGACTGGGAGCAATTCTTGTTGTTGCCTTGTTGAGGGTCACGCTTGGGCGGAGGCGGCATTGCACCTGCGTGAGATGATTGGAGGTTGAAAGAGGTTGCCATTGCGATCTGTTCTAGGTGTTTGTCTTGACAAGGTAGTGCAGAGGTGATGTTTCCGGAAAGAGATGGCAAGGGGTAGGGTGAGGGTGATGTCGTTGAGCGGGTCGAAAAGGGTGTATAGTAAATGTCGTTTGTTTGACAATGTTCGTAATGTTGTTAGTAATTCGTGAGTCGACTGCAAGTGTGGTCGAGTGTGGTCTCGTCGTCGAGTTGGATAAAGATTGACGGCTTTTACAGCCGAAGCCTGAGGAGAGAATATATCTTCTCCGAAGAAAAAGTGGCCGCAGAGACGAATGGATATATGTGATTACGGCGGGCGCAAGACTGTGCTTGAGGCAACCGAAGAGTAAATATCGTCGTGAACTTGGTTGAATGTCTCGGTGAGCTGATATTGAAGAGCCGACACTGGAGGGCGCCGAGCGAACAGGCGCCCCCCAGCGGTGGATTTAGTGCTCAGCGATAGCCTGCGGCATGATTCTGGACGAGGGTATTGGTGGTGAATGCTTTTTTATCCTTTGAGATTGATATGGCGACTTCGTTGTCTTTTGGAGCTGTTTATGGCGGGGAGGGGGGGAAAGAAGTCAGAGAAGAGGGAAATCATAAAAGACATCAGATGCGACGGACTGTCTGGGAAGGTGCGCTAGTCCGAAAGGGGTTTGATGGAGCGGGACAGCGGGACACTGCGTCTGACGGACGGTTGGCGGGTTGGCGGGTTGGCGGTTGGCGGTTGGCGGTGAACACCTGGGATGGGACCAAACGACACGCGAGCTCTGTGTTTCGCTCTCTGATTGATTAACGGGCAGCGATACGGGATGACTGGAGTCAAGTGTAACATGGTGCTTCTGAATGAGTCTTGCGAGCCTTTGACTCATCTGTCACATCTCCCTACGTGACGAACATTACTGCGGGTCATGTCAAACGGTCTTTTTCCGTCGTCCAATCACCAATCTTCTCTACTTGCATGATCCGCAAACTTAGCGTCTACTCTAAATACCTCCTGTCAATTCAACATGCACATGCTGTCATTTGCTCTCCCAAAGTGCTGGGCCGAAGATACTTCAAAGACTTTTCCCACATCTGGGCCCGAAAAAGCATTCCATTGTACTTGGGCTAGAGAATCTGCCGCCAAGCTCGTGGGATATCATCACACTCTGCTCCACATGGTACCTAGCGTGAAAGGCGCTATAGCGGAGCCACTCAAAAGGAAATCGTTTGAATGGCACCGTCAGACGTCGCGTGCTAGTCCAGAGTCAAAAGATTGCTTCTTTCTCTTAGGGACATCTTCCGCGACTGACGACGGTACCGTCGGTACCGTTCGTGCGAGTTCATCCCGCAAAGTAAATTTGGAAACATGCTTGCTTGTCATGCCTTTCCAACTTCTAATTCGGCGCAATTCCGCCTTGCCGTAGTATCTTCATGCCGAGACCTGATTCAGGAGGCATATCAACTCTCGACGATGGAAGTGCGACGAGCATCTGTAAACAGCGTGACCAATGTAAACGACCTGTAGTACCTTGTTGTCACCTCTCCCCACAAGTCTATATATACAACATGCTATAGCTCTCGTCTGCTTCGAAATGCAGATGTAAACCACGCGTTCCATAGGATGCACTCTCCTTTACATACAATGCTAGCCACCTCTTAGTGTACAGTCTTTTCCGACTCTGACCTTCGAACGCCTTGTTCAATACATGCACCGAGAGAGGAGAAAATCCAAGCTTCATGCTCGCTGATAGTTGAGAATACATAGTTCCAGAATTTTGAAAAGCCGCAAAACGCCGCGCTGATGATGTTGAGAATGCGAAAATCGATAGTGCAATCTGGACGCACTGGCCTGATGAGATCTCGGATCGAGGTCATGACGTCCGCAGATGGAGCGAAGATGATGGTTTTGGCCCGAGGTTCCTCATTGCTGCCAGAGTCTCAGCAATAGATTTCAAAGATGGGGCTTCATCGGTTCTTGTAGACCTTTGGGTTCCACCCCTCCCTGAGCTCCTCCTCTCTGCCTTTGGCCGTCTCCGCTTCCCGAACCTCCAATTCGATCCTTTCTCTTGCTCTCAGGATCTTGCTTTGAAGATAGAAACTGCCGCCCTTCTTCGGATCATTCTGATCAAAAAGCTTCTTGAAGCGCTCCGTGACTTGCTCCATGTTGGCCACGCCACCCTTCGGCGGGCTTACGTTCAGGATTCTGCATGCTTCATCGAGAGTGAGGCCGGCCGAGGACAGGGTGTTGCCTGATGCGGCGCTACCGCCCATGGCAGTGTTGTATTTGGAGGTCGCTGAGGCATGACGATAGGCTTCTGCGAATGCGCGACCGAAGACTCGAGCGCCGGTAACAAAGACTTGGGTTACTATGCGATGCGCCTGAACGTTGGGTTAGCTACTGGGGATGAGGCGAAAACTGTATCATCTCTCGCATCGTCAACCGAGTCGGTCTACTCACCATGATGATTATCTGCTGTGATGTTTGTAACAGATCGTCGCGCAACGTTTGCTGGTCAACCTGCCCTGCTTCTCGATGCGAAAGTGATTCGTAGATGGCAGCAGCTGCATTCGCCTGTTTTCTTTGGACTTCGGAAGAGCACGAGCGTTTGGCCGCAGCACGGATCTTGCCGGCTCCGGCATTGGCGTCTTCCCTACATACCTTACCTTACATTTGTCCACGAACATGGATGCTCCTTATTCTATGCATGTGCATCGGCTGTCGTTTCATCTCATGCAAGTTTCTACGTCTTCGTAGTTTTGTTGACGCGAGTCGGCCGCATATCAACGAGCGTGTTCATCTTGATGTCAGGTCAAGATGGCTTTCATCGACTCCTCAATTTTGTCACCCTTCCGAATTTGAGTGATCCCTGGATACAGCCATCTCCATCAAATCCGGTCTATTGATCATCTCGTGGAGTGGTCATTGTCTCGAGTTGAGTAGTGCCTCTGATCAAGAAAATTAATGCGGTGGGATACCTTTCTCTTTTCATCCGCATTGCTATCAGTGTGCGTCGATACCAGCAACAGGCATACCGCTTCCTTTGAGTAAAAGCATCGCTATGAGTGCAGCCTGTCATCCACCTAGCGATGCTTAACGGCCTGGGATGTAGAGAGCATTGGTGACAGATTAGGGACGAGAACCACTGCTCCTTCACAAGCAAGCGCGTACAGAAGCCAGTCGAAGGAGCGATCTACATTTGAGACAGTACTTTGGACGCGGTATCCGTCTACAATCCTTGGGGGCAGGCGCACAGGGAGGCAATCCAAGGGCAAAGTGGCATCTGGGCATATCTGGAACCAGGAGCATCTACTATCAGTTCATGGATCGCTTGCGAAGTGAGAACGCCAGAGGCAAGTCTAGACGGACATTGTTGTACTAGCACGAACGCGAATACGCACGCTGATCGGAATGTTGTTGGATTCCAGTCTGAAATGTGTAGAACCTATGAGAGGAGGAAGCTTCCCATCTCTCCAGAACCCTTGAACGCGCGTTCCTTTGACCATTGACCTTCGCCATGGGAACACGCAGCATCGTCATCGACACAAACAGGGGGATCCCGTATGTGTACACACCGACTTTGCAAGGAACTCGACTGCAAGGCTGAGAGTGACATGCGTGGACTGCAGATGATTTCGTGCCACAGCCTCGTTGCCTCCATGCTCATGCGGAACAGCTCCGTCTCCCATCCAGCCACAAGGGTTGGAACGGGTTTCAAGTAGAGAGATTGGATGCAATCTACAAACAAGACGCAGAAGAAGAGTGCCTCAGGTACATTCCGAAGACATGGAGCGCGTTCAGAGATCGAAAGCATGAAAGCAGTCTTGGCTTCACATTGCTCAAAGTTCCCACCGACCACTATGCAACCTGACATCATCTAGTCACGCGAGTAAGATTTGCGCCGATCGCCAACAGGGATTGAAGTCTGGTATGAATCAGAAAGATGTCAGATCAGGCCGTCAAAAACCAAGTCGGCATCTGAAACAGGGGCAGAACTACATGAAACAAACGCTGATCTCTATTGCCGTCTATACCGCCATGAGTAAAGAATGGATGCCGATTTGGCTGGTATAAGTATCTTGAACTCTACGCATTTGACCGATCGACCACATCGTCGTTGTCTCCCGGCTCGAGTGATAAGAGCCGTCGTCGCGTGACCTCGTGCGCATGATGGCGAAGTGCAGGGTGGCTGAACACGCTGTATGCTGGTGACGGGATGGCGACCGCACCCGCATCGAAGTCGACCTGCCAGGTGGTGAGAGGTTTGACTTTGCCGGTAGGGGCTGAGTGAGCAGGCAATGCGTTAGCATCACCACACATATAACTGCTGCTCTTCGCTTCCACAGAAAGTGTTCAGCGTTCTTCCTTTGCATTTTTTATCCAGTCCTTACCCTTCCAAACAATTCTTTCAAGTCACTCATTCCATTGCTTGTTCATCACTCTTTCTTGATTTTCGAGGCTAGTCCCCCTTCTGCATTAGATACCCTGTAGTCCTTTCCTTGTCTGTTGAGCACTTTAATTCTAAAACGTTCTTCAAGTACCATCCTTCCCTATGCCAGGCCTCCTTCTTGCGTTGATTGTTTTGGTACCTCTTGTCGTTTGTTCGCCGCTTTCGAGGACTTCTAAATCATTCGTGTCTGAGCCAGTCGTGAGAGCAGCAGCTTCATGTACGCCAACGCTTAGAAAATCCGTGTTGAACAGTACCGAGCACGGAAACCCTGGCGCCAACTACTTCACTCAGAGCGCTTATGGACGGTAACGGCTCCATGCATCTACCTGGCCGCGATGTGCATGCTAATGCGAGTTATAGTCGCCGAGCCACGCCGTCTGTGTTGGCGTACAACAAAGCTTCAAACTGGAGCGGCCTTACGCGTTCTTGTGCATTCAATAGTGGCGAGACATCTCCAACTATGGCGGTGGTGGTAGGACACACTGTTGCGAACGGCTTTGCCAATTCTTCTACGACTGCTGTTGTTCCCTCTGTCTCGACTAGTCCAAAGACAAAGACAAAGACACAGTCGAACGATCTTACCGCAAACTCATCGCTCACTGATTTGCCAACAACCTATTCTACCACCACTATCCCCGCAGCTGTCACGGCGTGTTTTTCGACGACGCTGACGGCTCCCGTCATGACGCAAACAGGGAGTACTTCCTCGTCCCCTAACACGACATCTGGCACCAGCCCCAGCACGACAGGTGCTGTATGCAGCGTGGTGGTTGCAGTCTGTGGTCTCATGGCCGCATTGATCAAGTGTTCCACGGCAAGAAGGCAAAAGCAAGGTCCGCAAACAACGGTCAACACGGGCGACATTAACATCAGCAACCACAATCATCACTACAACAATTGCACAAACGATAGCAACAATGCGCAAAACAGTATACCCCTGGTCGATCGAAACGATCGCCGATGCGTTCCGACCTCATCCACTTGACGAAGTATGACGAGACACGACTGCTCTGTTGTTTTGGATGTCACGCCCTGGAGATGTCCCTGTCCTTTTTTCTTATACCAGCTTGTTACCGAAAAGTGTTCGGACTATACGTTGTAACGACAAGGGACGAATACTACGCGATTTCTCTTCATTATGGACCCTTTGCCTTCGGGTATTGTCCATCTCTTTCTACATGTATTAAATCATCGAGGGAATGCTTTGGTGCTCATGCATTACTGCAACGAACAGGTGGTTTTTGCAGACTGTTGGATTTACGTTCAAGCAGTAGACACAAGCGCTCACTCTATATATGACATTCTATTGATCACTTCGGATGAATTGCTTGAACCATGGTTGCAAGCTTTATGTACAAAGGAACATCGTCCATTGTAAATACCATGTCAAGAGCTATAACTGTTTGTAAGTACATCTAGCTGCTTGTGTCGGTTAGGTGACTAGAGATATCCGTGAAAAGGTGCAGGTGGTGTCAAAACTGACGGACTGACAGGGTTCCGGTGTTGAACAGGACAGAAACAATTCGAACCGAGGCAGGTGGACAAAGTGCATGTGACCAACTGAAGTCTTGGCGTTCACATGCTGGCTGTTGAAGCGATGATGGCAGAACGTGAGAGCGAGGAAGGCTCATCTTCATCTTCATTTCTGTCTTGCATGCCGTACGCTAAGCCTAAAGAACTCTCTTGTCATTTGACCGTGTTTGTTATAACATTGCAACACCAACCTCAGTTGCAATATTTCTATCCCGGCCAATTTGTGTTGTGACACTTTGTAGCCTCTGAAGTACATCGCCATGATGTTCCAGGGAATGTTTTCTGTAGCTCTAGCTTACATTCTCATTGTTTCTCTCCCCATGACTACTACGGAACGGACCTTTGCTGTCATTGAGAATGGAGGTGCTTTCTACTACATGAACGAAGCCGCAGAGGTGAGCCTTTGCTGTCTCTTCATACTAGGGCCGCGATGTACCGTCTCGAATTGTTTCGGCCAGTAAACTGGTTACGATCTAACAAGGCCAAAACTAGGCTGGGCCTTCTATAAATCACAACATTAGTCAACCTGTGCAGCCGACTACAGTGCTCACCATAGACGCCAGTGTTTTGACTCTACAGCACTTACTTCAGAAGATAGAAGAGTTTCAGTCAGGTGATGACGTGTGGACTTCGTTCTTCCTGCAGACAGTCATCGTGCAAGCGAAAACAGCGAACCCATTGTCTGTGAGCCCGGAAGCAGACAACACGTTGCAAAGCTTTGGGACGCGAACCGTGCATGTACTCTCTTCGTCCTCAGAAGAACATCATACATTTGCTGAAGGACCCTACTTTATGTCAGATGGGAAGCTGCATGCCGCGTATCTATTATATCCCGATACCTCAGAAGCCTTTATTGTTGCCACCGTTTCAACTGCAGATCCCTTTCGGTTTGAATCCAGACCCTAACGCGACTCGACCGAGTTAACTAAACCTTCAGGTACAAGTCCCTCGATGCTTCGGCTTGGGGTGAAGAATACCCCTCTGCGCTGAGTATAGCAGTTCCCTCACGGCTTCGATTCACCAAGACCACTGCACAGCCATTTGCTGGGGTAAGGTTGGGTATCAAAGATAACATTGATTTGTGCGGCCTTAAAACAGGTGCATCATCTCGCGCTTTCACCCAGCTTTACGGACCCAGGACAACAAATGCGCCCATTATCGAAAAGCTCCTGTCTCTGGGCTTCGTAATCGTAGGCAAACTCAAGACCACTCAATTTGCTGACTCTGAATGGCCTACCGCTGACTGGGTCGACTATCATGCACCTTGGAACCCGCGCGGTGACGGGTATCAGGTTCCGAGTGGAAGTTCTTCCGGTAGCGCTGCTTCGATAGCCTCATATTCTTGGCTCGACGTAACGATTGGAACTGACAGTGAGATCTTCTTTGGTAATGGAAAGACAACCGACCGCTGACGTTTACTTCCAGCGCTTGGTAGCGCAAGAGCACCTGCCGCTGCCCAAGGGGTGTTCACTATCAGACCATCGCTTGGAGCCACAGATATGACTGGCATAGTGCCGTATTCCAGGCAAGTCACGAATATCAACACAACAAAACCGGAAGTTTAACAACTACAGGGTGTTCGATACTGTCGGCGGATTTGCACGGGATGCTGGATCCTTGTCTCAGCTTTGCAGAGCGTTGTATAGCAATTCCGAGGTCCCTAAATGCTCGATGGTTCGTCTCCATCGATTTAGCGTGCATCTTTTGTCGAACTCACTCAGAGCAGCGTCCCAAGCACATACTTTATCCCGAGGATTACTGGCCAGTATCGCACCTAGAGAGTCAAGCACAATTTGAAAATTTCATTTCGAAGCTCGAAGCATTTCTGAACGTTAAGCGTACTCCCATAAACTTTGCCAAGTTGTGGCGAGCAACGTTGCCCGTGGAGACCGATCTCAACCTTGAACAATTCTTCGATCAGACTTTTACCAAGGCTGCCCATCACGATCAATGGGAGTTCCTTAGTGGAGTCATAAATGACTACAAAAAGGCCAACGCTGGGATCCCCCCCATCTTTGACCCTCAAGTCCAGTACAAGGTGTAGGCGAAACCCTTATCGAATAACTATACGCATCCCGGACTAACACATAGTACAGCAACCATTTCCTACCAAGCTTGACTGACCAAGCGCATGCGGAAGGCTTGAAGGAACAAAGGATTTTCAAGACCTGGTTTGAAGAGAACGTGATTGAACCGGCGCAAGATGGGTGCTCCGACACGATCATCTTACTCCCATGGACACAAGGCGAGCCAAATTATCGTGATACGTACCGACCGCCGCCGTCATTCAACGGATCTGGCTTTTTCTTCTATAACTGGTCGCCTTATGCAGAAGTCCCTGAGATGATCGTGCCAGGTCTGAGACAAGGTTTCCCTGTTGTGCATGTTCCATACGCTAACGTTACCATATCATAGTGGGTCAGACGCCGTACCATTCACGACTTACTTTGCGAACGGAATATTTGCCCACTGCTATAGGCATAACGAGTGGCAAAGGCAGCGACGTCATGCTTGTTGATTTCATGGAAGATTTCATGTCTCACCTTGACCTTACAAACGGAGTTGAAGTTGGTAGAGCAGCCTTTCGAGTTGGTGAGAATAACTTTAGCCCTCCTTCTCACCACAGCCAAGAAGAGCTC
>Ga0115856_100401_pt1 | contig 16133 bp, 11 predicted proteins | sample InSIn4gowninarea_FD_83870 | JGI IMG/M metagenome (GOLD analysis project Ga0115856, IMG submission 83870)
AAACCAAACCCTTATTATATGGTAAATAACGTACAGCCAGATATGATTCATTCTTCCAAAGTAAATTACTTTTATTACAAAAATACAAATGTATAATTTAGGATAATTTGTTACTTGGGTTTATACTGACCTACACCAATGACGTCTGCTATTTAGGTCTCTTTTTTGGAAATTACTTATTCTTATTTATAAGGAAGCAAATGAAGCTGTTGGTTCATCAATAAAATGACTATTTTGCGATGCAAATCTTGTATCAAACTGTTTCATAAAACCGGACATATATGTTTCTTCATTTTTTATTTAAAGTGAGCATTAAATGCAGTTCCATAGTAAAAAAATAAACAGAAAATATATATATATATATAATAATACATATCAATAAATTTTCACGCACTTAGAAGGATTGACTTGCTTAATAAATTTTCTCCAAATTGGGCTTCAGATGTGGCCATTGCCCGTTTATGCACTCCGATCCTACCAAGTTACAACTTTCTTTTTAAATGCAAGAATGTAGTTTCGCCGGACTGCCCAGTATGTAAAGTCCCAGAAATTGCGGATCACATTTTGTTGGTTTTTAGTAGACATGATGCTATTAGATCTCGTTTCTACTCTGTTTTAGGTGTTGGCCCTCTTTTCTTTTAGGCTATTCTATTTTGTCTTTTCTTTTTACATCCTTTTATATATTTTTGAGGTAAAGCCGACAATTAGATCGTAGCAAAAACCTCAAGAAGAATTAGTTGATTGTTAATTCGTCAGTGATATTGTGTACAATTTGTAAGTACATTTAGTTATTTATATGTTCTGGTGAATTATATAAGTGTCATATGTTATTTCATTAATAGTACAACAAAAATTACCATTAAGAAATCCTTACAGAACTTGTATGCTATTCATTTAGTTAAAATGGCTTTACGCACTTTGCCTATCTAAATATGGAAAATTTAAAAACAAATGTGAGTTTGCATAATTTGAAATTAATTCCTTTTGTTTCTGCTTGTTCAGATGGCGATAAAATAAACCCCAAAAGTCATAAATTGTCGCTTGGTAGATTGAAAGGGGAGGAAGCAAGTGAATTCTATGAAACAGTTATTTCTGCGCCACCTTCTAGTGTAATAAAAAATGTTCCAAATCGCCCTAGAAAAATATGTAAGTTACCACAATCATCTTTTCAAAATAATGGACCACTAAAAACTACTATATTTCACCATGCGCAGCAGGGAAATGTTAATGGCGTTCGTAATTACATTTCAAATAAGTGCAATATTAATGAAGAAGATATGTTTGGTTGGACACCTTTGATGTGTGCTGCATATGAAGGGCATGCAGCAGTTGTAGAACTTTTGTTAGAAAATGGTGCTGATAGGCACTTAAAAAATAGACAAAACTTGACTGCCATGGATTTGGCTGAGAAACAATCCCATTACCATGTGTTAGATGTTTTTCAAAAAAGTCAGCTTTCTACCCAGTCAATAGATACAAACGCAAAGCATTGTAACAGTACTGAAGTGGCTGCTAAGTATTGTAATGTGTGTTCACTGACTTATAAAGATACAAAAGCTTCACATGAGAAAAGCATAGCACATATATTTAACATGGGGAAGAAAAGTGACTCAACTTTTTATGGCATACCCGAAAATAACAAAGGCTTCCAAATGATGCTGCGGAGTGGATGGAACAAAAATAAAGGACTTGGCTTAAATTGTGATGGCAGGAAATTTCCCGTAAAAACTGTGCTGAAAAGAAATAGAGCATGCATTGGTGGAACAAAAGAAGCTGCAAAGATCACTCATTTTGGGCCAAATGATTGTAGCTCTGTGCAGAAGCATATTCAGCCTAGACCTGCAATAGAACGTAATAATACATTGCAAAAGAGAAAACGTGAAAAAATGTTGCAGAAGCAGCGATTGAAGGAAATAAGTTTTAGGCGTGAATTCTATTTTGATTAGCAATAAATATTTTTCCTTGACTTTGTACAGTTGATTTTAAGTTAATAACTATTTGGAACTTTTGAAATTATTTTTAATTTGTCATGTTACATTACTTTGTTAGATAAATGGCTGTTCACTATTATGTTAGCTATTATGGTAACATTGTTGTGTTATATATATTTATCTCGTATATTCTAGAATATCTGTAGTATAATGCTTCAAATTGTTTGGTGACTTTCTCGGTGACTGTTTCTTATCAGCAGCCTGATTTCATATTCTGTGACAAAGTTGTCACCAAGATAGATTACGCTGCTTTGTCAAACAGTTTGGACAAATTATATTACAGATGTTTCCATTTTGTGTTTCTTTTCAGTTTATATATTTTGTCTGAATATTGTCAAAACCTGAGTAAACTATTGCTTACTTGATATAATCATGTTGCCCGATATTTTGTAGTCCAGTGAACATAATCTTGTATTCTACAAGTATGTTGGGATGTTAAAAACAAAGTTATTTTGTTTCATTTCTTTTATGTTCATTTAAATTTTAAAATTATTTATAGATGCATTATACATTATGCATAATAAAGCTACAAATACAGTTTGAAAAACTTTAACTATATTGGTTTTTAAATTAACAGACTGATTTAAACTATTTAAAACATTAATGCCTTTAATTATTTTGTGTCTTTTGACTTGTGATTGTAATGTTGCATTTGTAACTGGATTTTGGTTTTAAAGTTTTTTTTTTTCTTGGAAAGTTGATATATTTCATTTGTTCAAGAATCTTAATTAGAAGAAGACGTTGAATGAGAGTTAAAATACAATATTTTAATGATAATATCATATTGTACTACATGTTTTGAATAAAAATAAAATTGAAATTTTCTATGAATTTTTGTAAATTATATGATCAAGGTTGAAAGAGTTTTATACGATTTGCTTTAAAGGACCTAAATAAGTGATTAAAAACGAATACATTTACAAATATATAAAATAACAAAAATATTTAAAAGTTTAATTTTTTAATTTATTTATAGAATTTGTATTAAAGGATGCTTAAACTTGCTTTAAGCTCAAAATATTTTGTTATTTTTGACAGAACAGTTTTTTTTTTTTTTTTTAATAGACATAGTAAAATTCATTGTTTAAAAAAGTGTGTTTTTGGAATTAGCGGTTGTATCGCTGCTGATCAGATATGTTTTCATGGCATTTTTAAAATTACTTCTAGCAACTGATTTTGTTAATACAATCTATAACTGTCTCACAGTCAAAGTCTTGTGAAGACATCCTGTAGAAAATGTAAAATTAAGTTTCATTTTCAACAGTTTAAACACGTTTTCACATTAAGTTTCTCCGAAATTTCTTTGACCTTTCTTATAAGTAGTGGACGTCTTATAGGTAAATTTGTCGTTGTACATTAATCAATGTGACAGGTTTTCTGCTGCGTGATGCCGTCATTACTATAGGCTTATACATAAAGTGGTTTAGATACTGAGTCAAATGATTTTTGCTTCGCTCATGCTTTTTAAAAACTAAATGATCGAATACATAGATTGACTTAAATGTTTTAATGCACTTTTTCTCTTGAAAACACATTTGTGAATTCTGAAAAATGCATATATAAAAAACGTAAAAGCACATTTTCGTTTTTCTCCATCATTGATTTGAGGAAAAAGAAAACAAACAAAAAGAAAATCTTCACTTTTCGAAAAACATATAATTGAAATAATTTAACATTAACTGATATTGGAATCTGCCGGGACTTCTAAGAAAAACATATAAACAGTGTTCCTCTGTACATTGTATATTCTCTAAACAGAAAAAAGCATGAACAGGTAAAATAATAATTACAAATAAGTAAATCTGGAAATGGGAGTAACTTATATGAAAAATTGTATATCATAACTATCATATAAAAATAACTAATCATAAGAGAAAATATTTGAATAATTTAGCAATCTAATATTGCTTAAATAGTATTGAGAAATGTTTTGAAATATTTAATGTTCTGTTAAATTAAAAAAAACTTAAATATTTAAATAATCATTTTTTTTTTCAAATTTTTATTTATTTTACTAAATGATTTAAAGTTATTTACTTTTTAAGCATTCCATTTTGTGTACATATCCGTCACAAAGTAAAAATCATGAAAAAAACCTTGAATCCTGAAAAAAACCCACTGTTTCTTTTTTTTTTTAACATTTGCAGATGTGGTGATGACCATAGATCTAAAAATAGAAAACCATATTTTGCTCTTTCACCTGTACACAAGATATATTTATGTAATTATTCTTAAAAGTAAATGTAATTTTTCCTGTATTCCCTATACCTATTCAATTCTTCTGTGGTACAGCTTTTTAATTCAACAATTCTTGTACTGTTATCTATTGTGGAAAAACCTAAGGATTCATTCTGAAATGCCAAATCTATTTCTGGTTGTGCACCCATTGTACCACAGCCATCAACCAATCAAATTGTGGCATTTTTATATTTAGAACAGACTGAAGTCATTGCTGAGGACTCGTGATTGAAACCGATTTCTCACTTCATTTTTGTTTTGATATCTAAATTCATTTTTTAATTAATAATGAAATCTTTATTTTTAGAGAACATCAGGGGTTATTGTGTTCCAGTATTTTTTCCCTTCCGAAATCAAATTTTCTGGTATTTTTAAAACATTTTATTTTTACTTACAAAACTGGAATTCCAGATTTTCCAAATTTTAAAATTTAGAAAATTGTTTTCGTGCATTTTATCAGTTGGTCGAAAATTATATCATGAAGCAGTCAAATTTAATTTCGCTTTAGTTGTTCAAATTTGGCAGAAGTGTTTGCATCAGCCGGGTTCCGATGACAACAGAGCTGCAGCCTTCGTAGGCTATGGCAGTGCGGAACAGTATGGAAGCAAAAATATTCAACTTACATCAATTTTTTAAATTTCTGGCATGTCTTCTGATGGTTCTATGAATGGTATATAATTTTTAATTTCTTGCATTGTGATTTTCACTATAGTGATTTTTATTTATAGTATCCGTCGTCACATTTTTTCCCCTTTTCATTCATTTAATCATTCCTGCAACAAATTCCTTCTCCCTCCCACTGAAATTTCAGGTATTTTTTCATAGACCCACAGTAACCCCTAGAACATGAATTTGACATTATTCTTAAGATAATAGATGTTGGGAAGGGAAATGAAAGCCAGGAATGATTATGACAAGTAGTCAAGCCTCGCTACTGAATCAATATACTTCATGCAACATACCATCCATACTTGTGATGAAATAAGCTTAAATATAAATTCAATTGGTAATTTTAAAAGATTCTTTCATTCTCAAATGTGATATCTGTTGTAATTAAAACATTGAAACCAGTCTTTATTTTAGCTCTATTCGCTTTCAAAAATATGTGGGTAAAACAGTTCAAGAAGCCACTGTTTGTGTGCTGGAAGTTAAGTAAATTTGACCTATGCATAAAAAAAAGTATGAACCATTGAGATTCTGACAAGCTCAACATGTGGAATTACATATAGTAGTTAATATCAGTGTTGGTTCTAAAAAGAAAATTCGAAGAGCCTATATGCAACTCAAAGGAAAAAGCTATCCATTTCTTGTTTCTCATCTTACTTAAAATTTTCTTGAATTTTAGAAAATTGTATATTATTAATTATTGTTTAAATTTAAAAGAGGAATAAAATTTATTAGACACTTCTATGGATTGTCAAAAAGAATTTTAAAAAATTAGCTTGTCTAAAAATTGTTATGTAGTTGTATAAAAAAATACAAATTCATAAATTATGTTCAACTGTAAAGCACAGTTGATTAATTTCTTGTTTTAAAAAAAAATGAATGTATTACTGAAATTTTACTTTCATGTTTATTCTTTTAAATATAACAAATAATTTTATCTTTTTCCTTTATTTATTAAATAAATTTACTGTACTGAGTCATTTAGATAACTTATTCAAAATCTAAAAGATTTGCTTTTCGATTAGAAATTTGTAACTGCAAATGCTGATTTCAAGCACTGGCCAGAAAAATATTGTTTTTCTGAAAATGTCTAAATTAAAAACATGAATTCTTTTTACGTGTTTTAAAAGAGACAAAATATTTTCTGTAAGGTTCAAACAAAATATCTGTGATTCTTTATCATCTCATTCAACCTCAATGTTGCATCCTCTTGATCATGGTATGATTCGTAATTGCAAACACAATTCTAAAAAGTAATTGATTCTCAAAATGTTAGAGGGGATAGGAAAATATTGGGATCTTAAAACTTCTGTGTGATTGAAGATTGAAGATAGATGCACTTGATGGTATTATGATACAATCATAAATCTGAAACTGTTACAGAACTGTTTGATGTATTGACAGAAGTGATTATAACTTTAATGGTGAAGATGACTTGCTGCTTTCAATTTGGTTGCAGCAAAGAAGGTTGAGATGTTTAACAATGGTTTAAACATATTATGATGTCATAAAGTTGGACATACTTTCCACAGTAGGCATTCTGGCATGAAGTGTCGGTGCAGTACATGGCCACTATGGAGAGCGATGTAAGAGTCCACATGTCATGTTATGTTTTGCACAAAATTATTCGGCACCTATTGGGGTAGTTTATTTCCTCTGTCAGTATGATGATGATGTCCTTATTTATTGGAGAACATTGTGGGGCTAACAGCACTCCTCCCCAAAGCATGCAAAACATTTAATGGAGTTCATCTCTGGAGAACATGCTGGTTTTACAAGGCATTGAATATTCCTGTCTAGACACTACTATACAGCGATTGTTTGATGACATGTTGTGTTGTCATCCATGGAAAAAAAAAAAATATCATTGACAGCACCATGGAACATGAGCAGCAGAACATTAATGTATTGTTAGCCTATCATAGTCACAGTGGGAAGCACATAGAGCCACCTATGGCCATTGATCATGACTTCAGCCCATATCATGATACAACACGTATTATATTGGGAGGTTTTTTCAAGTATGTTCTTCTGGCTACGTGCAGTGAAACTCTCACATCACATCAGTTGTCATTCACAGTCAGACGAGAGACTGAGTGTACTTTCATCTGAGAATAGTACACAAGTCCAGTTATCTTCCTTCCAATTGCAATGCTGATGATACCATTGCAAACAGGTGGAATAGTGCCTTACAGACAGTGGAATATACATGAAAATCTTGCCAAATGCAACTATGTGTAAAATCATCTAAGTGATATCAGGAAGATGGGGGAAAAAAATAGCAAGTTCGTCAGTTGGTTTTTTCCTGTTGATTTTTGCTTTTGAATAGCAATGGTCAATATACATCAAATCTGTGGCATGTCTTAGCATTATCATGCGACAAATGTCAGCAATCCAAAATTTCCATATGTTCAATTCGTCTTGCTGCATCTTGTACTTATCCCAATTTCCATGTTTTCCTGCCTTCCCTTTTCATAAGTTCTTGTTATTTATCCATAAATGTATATATACTCAGTGATTATGATATTGTTATTTGGGTTCCTTCTAGATGAAGCAAATTTAGTAGCCAGTACCATTTATTCTACTGAATTTTCAATGTTAAAGCAGTTGCTCTTCTAACAGACTGTACAGCTACTTTTAAATAAAAAATAGAATGGTGGAATTAAATTTCCTGAAGATCATTCTTATTGAAGCTCGAAGTTCAAAAATGAAATACAGCACCCTCTTGATCCATCATTATCCTTTTGAGCAAGTCCAAACTGTTCATAACGTTAGATTTATTCTATAGGATTCTTTACAGTGATTCATCAAAACTAGCAAGAAATACCAGAGGTCATCAAAAGAAGGCAAGATTTATTTTTATTTGCATTGAAGGCAGAATAAAGTCAATAAAACATTTGTCTTTAAATTTAGGCAAAATATTATGACAGGTAGTAGTAGAATTAGAAATATTGAGCCATATGGGATGTTCTATAAATTATTACATCAAAAAACTTTAAACAGAACTTTATCCCATGAAAAAGAAGCAGAAGTTATGCTACCAATATTTTGGCAAATACCATATGATGTCTGCAGTTTTCTCAGAAACAATTATGATGCAAACTTTAAGACTTTGTCTGTTGATGGGACATTTCATGGTACTCTTGGTATCTGTTTCCGTGAAAAAAAGTAAAAAAAAAGAAAAAAGAAATTTACAATAAGAAATGAGATTATAATAGTAGTAATCATAGTATTACTCTCGAAGAAATCAAGAACCTTAAACTGTAGAAACGAAGCTTGTGATCACTCTTGACTTTGCTATTATAAAGTTCCCTGTCTTCAAAGTATGAGCAATGCTTTGTTTCAGATTTCTGTGTTTGAAAGAGTTACCAACATAAACTTCATGTAATAAGCTGAAGCTAAATGTGTAGCAATGCTTCTAATTTTCTTGTAATTAATATGTAACAATGTTTTTCTTTAGACAGTGAAAGTCTTAATGCATCTTAATGATAATGGTATCCTTGCACTGAAGGACAAATAAATCAGCACTGAATTTTGTCATAAGTTATGTTTAACCAGCCTGTTAACTAATGATTTGTAGTAAAAGTTTTTAAAAATTTGCAAATGGCAATAAGTAAAAATTTAGAATGAAACAATTTCATTTCTAATTATCATATTTTAACAATTTTTAGTTCAGGGCATTTTGATTTAGTTATGAAAGTTACAAACATTACATCATTTTAGATTGCAATTTTTTTTTCATTTTTTTATAGATTTCTCCTGCTATTTTTGAAGGAAATGGCTACATCTTCAAATTCAACCTCTGATGAACGACTAGATATGCGCTTTTTTTTCAACTTGGAGCAAAAAGGGAGGAAAGCAGTTCTTGAATGGTGCATGAAAGAAGGGTTGATAACTTATGAATACAAATGTTCTGTATGTGGTAGAGATATGAAATTGTTTGAAAGGAAAGATGGAAGGGATGGATACAATTGGATGTGCAGAATTGCTACTGGAAATCCTCATTCTGTAAAGAGGTCAATTAGAAAAGGCTCTTTTTTTGAAGATTCAAGAATGGAAATAATTACAATATTGTTGATAACTATGTATTGGATAAAAGGGGCAACACATAGTTTTGTAGTTGAAGATCTGCATTTGGCCAAACAGACAGTGACTGACTGGATGTCATATTGTCGTGCTGTTTGTGTTGAAATATGCGTGAAAGAAAGTGTACAGTTGGGTGGTGCTGAAGTTGTAGTAGAACTGACTGAAAGTGAATTCGAACAACAGAAGCCTATTAAAGGCAAAAAAGTTAATGGAAATTGGGTATTTGGTGGATTTGAGAGAGAATCAAATAAATTTTTCATTAGAGTGGTGGAACATAATGATAGAATGACTTTGTTTGAAATAATTAAAGAACTTATTCTTCCTGGAACTACCATTGTTTCAGATTGTTGGCAAACATATGACTGCTTGTCAGATGAAAGTTTTATAAATCTTCAGACAAATAATGGACTGATTTTCAAAAATATGGATACAAACACACAAACTAGTTTTAGTGAGGCTGCATGGAATACACATATGAAGGTACCAAAGCATGCAAAACGTCCCAAAAATGTATTTGATTCACATGTGGCAGAATTCATCTGGAGGAAAAAGTATCATGGAAATGTACAGAACCTTATAAAATCTTTCTTTCAAGGTGTAAAAGAACTATATCCTTTAAAGTTTGAAGATAATCAAACTTTTGTAGAAAATTGCATTGTAATAAATCCAGTAAATTTGAAGGATAGGCAGGTTTCAGACAAAGAGCAATAAAAAAATGATCACTAATCTGGCAACATAATGGTATAGGGAATAAAAGGTCATGGTAAGCAATGTTGGTTTTTCTTTCATTATTAGTATTAGCTTTTGTGTTAAAAGGTTACATAAATTTTCTTAAAGGTATCTTAACCCTCAAAAGCTCCTCGGGTCTTTTTAGACCCAAACGCATGTTTCCACGTCTGTATCTCGAAAACTATTTGATAAAATTTCTCGAAACTTCATGACTTTTCCTCATTTAGTCCAAACTATCATATACTAAAGTTTGAATTTAATCGGACTTTTAGTTTCACTGCAGGAAAAAAACACCTTAATCTGTCCCTCGGGTCTTTTTTGACCCACCATTATAAAGATGTCATTTTACTGAATGAAAACATCTGTAATACTTTATTATAGTGAAATACAGATGCAAAAAATAACTAGGGGTAGGTAAAAGAGGGAAGGGGAAGAGTTTACGAGACATATTGGCGTCAAGTGATAGCGGAAATCCACTTTATTATTATTTTTTCTTTCGATGCTTCGTCAGTTAGAATTAGAATGCCTTCCTTTTTGATATTTTTGAATATTTTTGCTGAGCAAAACTAACGTTTTCCGTTCTTCACATGAAAGCTGTATTTCGGTAATTTGCAAGAATATAGTGAAAATAAAAATACGTCTGATGTGAATGTGTGAAGTTGTATTCGACAAATATAATCATAAGTAATTTGACATTTCTTCATCTAAAGAAGAAATAGAAACAGAGATGGAATTCCCAAATAATATTTGAAAAAATAAATAACACAGAAATATACTCAGTTTCCAAATGTAGGTTGATTATGCTGCAATGATGGCTTGTATCTTGGTCCTACTCGCATTACAACAGCACGAGTGGATGATAAATTTACTTCTTTCAATCCCTTTGTGCTCAAACTTTTACAATAATGATTGCTTATTATTCAAACATGGAATGTAAGCATGTGTATGGAGAAAAGTGGGCGCATGTGAATATTGTTGATTTAGATGAATGCATCAATAGCAATATGTACCAGATTCAGCTTATGCAGCTATAATGCTATATATGCTATGTGGTAACTATACATGACAATTATATGTACAAAATAAAAGAAAAATATTTGCCCAGTTGTATTTAGAAATATTTTAGGTGTATCAGCATATAACGCTCCGTTCTCACTATAAATAAATTGTGAGGGAAGAATTGCCCTTCTCAACAAAGGCATTTTTGGGACATTTCGCTGAAAAGTTTTGAAAAAGCATTCTATGGAAACACACAAAAGAAAACCTCCTAAGAATGCAAACAGCTGAAATGTTTGTTCAAAGTTCAAAAACATTAGCAAGGAAACAAGAACTTTATAAGAACTGGAAATTGGAAAAAAGCATAGATACAACTACGCCAAAAAACGAAAAAAAATTGATAATAAAATTACTTTTAATGTACCAAATGTAACTTATATACATGAAAAATAATTTAAAAACAGAGTATGATATTTGTTGCAAAGAATAAGTTATTTAATCACATTTTATATGCGCGCAATTTTTTGTGACGCACGGGAAACCAGATTTTTAAAATATCTTTTTACTTTCATGTAGTATTATTTTTTATGTCTTAACAGCTTCTCATGATGCTAAACAGCGAAATAAAATATCTTTGTTAAAATTATTGCATGTTGTACGCAAAATATAAACGTGAAATATGCATGGGTCTTTTTCGACCCGAGGGACTGATTCGTATGTACTACTTGAGGAGCTTTTGAGGGTTAAATGAACAAAGTTGTAATCATCATTCATCATATTCCAACAAGTTGTGACAGTAAAAAGTTGTATTACATAGTTACCATTGTTAAAATTATTCTGTGTAAGTATTCAAAAATGAAGAAAAAAATTTATCATATTTAATAAGATGTTCTTAACCACTTTTGTATCTTAAAACACATTCTAAAATTCTGATTGATTTGTAAGCACCAGTAAGTGTTCACAAGTTAAATCCACAATTTTTAAAATCTTTTTTTTTTTTTTTCATTTTTCTAAACAGTCCAAGGAATAACATCTGCAAACATATTTCAAATTAATTTATAAGATGTATCATTTTAATAACATATTTTTCTTTTTATTTAAGCTTTAGGTTAAAGAACAAAAATTTTCCAAGAATGTTAATAGAATCATAGAAATTAAATCTAACAGTCAGCAAGAATCAGCCAGCTCATAAAATTGTAATTGTTGAAGTTTTCGAAACATAGTTGAGGATAGTATTTTATAAGAAAATCATTAGTTAACAAGAATAAAATTTATATACAATAATATACATCAGAGGTTCTAAATGATAAGAATTGCATATATTTTGCTGATTCGTGCTTATTAAATGTTTTAAACTATATTAGAATCAATACGTATGTAAGAACTCATGCGTAGAACAAATACATGACAACTTGATGCATCTGTTGTTATTATTACAACAATATAAATAGTGCTTTTTAGCTACCTTCTTGTGTTTTCCATTCTTGTTTAAAATCAGGATTTGGTTGGTTTCAATACATTTTAAGTAAATAATTATTATTCAACTGTGCTAGATAATTCATTAGCAAGAGTTAATTCACATCTAGAGGCAGCATGCCTTTTTAGAGTCATTATGGAGAAATTAACTTATAACATTAAATGAAAAGTTTCTTGCTTAATATTATATAATGTTGTCCAGTAGTATTGAACTACTTCTTTAATAAAATAAATCAAATGATGTTAAAAACATTTTGGTTTTATTATGTAAAAAACCTGGTTTTATTTTATCAGTTACTACTCTTTTTTACTTTTATGGAATTTCTATCATAATTATTTTTCATCATGTATAACATTCTCTTTCAGAATGTCAAGATGACAATGGGTAATGATGCAAAAAAGTGTTTGGATTACCTTGCTAGATTGCAAGAAGTTGCTGAAGATATTCTTATAGATAAAGAACGCATTGTAGACCACAGTCGTAGAAGTAATGAATTGAGAGAAGCTAAAAGGTACAAATGTATTTTGATTATTTTAATGTAACATATTTTAGTATCCCAAGGTATTTATTAGTTAGTACTCATAAGTACATAAATAATCAACATTATATGTAAATATATATATTGTTGCTTTCACTTTTGTGCTAGATGATCAGAGTCCCATCTTTTGGATTTGATAAAATTTTATTATATTTGGATTCTGAAATATCCTATCCAGTTTTTCATTTCTTATACAAATGCCTTCTACTAGAACTTATCCAAAAATACCTAAGATTATCCTGTCAAAAACTGCAAGTGTTTCTTTATCTTTTTTAGTGAATGTCGAAGTTTTGGCTCCATATTTTAAAATATGTCTTGTTAAAAAAAATTCTTTTAATAAAATTTGAATTTTGACTAATATTTAGTCCAAAGACTCATCAGTTTATAAATTTAGTTCTTTTACAATTTCAGACAATAAATCATTCCTAAGGGTTTTATCTTTATGTATCACTTTACTTCTTTCCCAAGTATTGCCATTGCGAATTAGAACATTTTGGTGTAACATTAGCTTTAATAATGGCTTAAACATTTTATCGTAGTGTGATTTACTTATGTTTTGTCTACTAATAATTTTCTCTTTAACATTTAGTTGTAGCTCAAGAATTGGCAAATTTCTATTTAGGGGTATTTTAGTTTAAATTGTTCTGCTCTTCAAAGCCTAAACTGGTGTTAATTCCACACCTTTTGTAGGTGTATTCCTATGTTTTTATATTCTATAGGAACTGTAAATATATCTTCTTTAGTTGCTAGAGACTTTTTAATAATATTTTTGGCAATAATTACAGTTTCCGCTTGATCATTTCATTTAAGATACCTGGAATTGCTATTCACTATCTTAAAATCCCATTACAATGCAAATTTTTGGAACTCAACTGAATTAAAAACATATTATCAGCTAAAACATTCTAGGAATACCATGAGTGATAAATACTTTTATTTTGTAAATTATCTCACTAGCTTGATTATTAGTCATAGGGACTATTTCTAACCATTTAGTCAAATAATTCATTAAAACTAGATCTTTCTTATTAAATTCATAAATATCACATTTTTCTTCTTTCTCAAAGAGTAAGGATAAGATTTCTTGTAAAATGAGTATTTTTTACTGTTCTTAGATTTGAATTTTTCACATGCAGAACATTTAGAAATTAGATTTTCAACATCATTTGTCTATCTGGCCGAAGTAATAATTGTCTAAATCTTAATTTACTCTTTTTCATTTTTAAAATGTCTCTCATGTATTTTATTCGACATTTCATTTCTAAGACAACTATGTACAACTGTTTTGTTATTTAAGAAAACAAAACCATCTTCTTCAAAAAAGTCCTGTCTCAATTTAAAGTAAAATCTCACTGGTTCAGGTACCTCATTTTTTGCAGAAGCCCATTCATTTCTACATAAATTAACAGCTTTATTAAGCACAGGATCACTTAAAGAAGCTTCTTAAAATTCTTTTAACATATTATCAGTTATTTGCTAATAAGTATGTCTGGTTGCCTTAACACAATGTATAATTTCTTTAAGAAACTCATCATCATCAGTGTCCTCATTGAGAAAGATTCTAGATAACAAATGAACAACATGTATTTTTACCTGACATATAACCTTAATTAAAGATCATACTTTAATAATTTTAATTTCATTCTTTGTAATCTGCAAGATAAGACATTAAAATTTTTATTAAAAAATGGCACAAGGGGTTTATGGTCAGTATATACTATTACTTTTCTGACATGTATAAAATTATGAAATTTTTTAGTTATTAGCAGCTAACACAATGCTTAAGTATTCCTTTTCAATTTGAGCATAATTTGTTTATTACTAATAGTACTTAAGTTCATTATTGCTTTTACTTGATCAGGATCGGGTTTTATTCCACATTTATTACACATAGCCCAAATACTTAACTTCATTTACACTGTATTGTAGTTTACTTGTATGAAATTTAGTTCATTAAGTTTTTTAGCTCTTTCAGTTACTATTTAATATTTCATCATATCTTTTCAATATCTATCACCAAAATTTCTTTCATTATGTATTTAAAAATGTCTAGAGCAAATAGAGTACTAAGCTTACACAATTCACTTGAAGCATCATTCAATTTTATTTGATAGAAACCATCCTTTTGATCAGGCATTGTATAAACACACTTATACTTAACTCATCAGCAGTTGGAATTAAATGAAGCTTTCTTTTAATTACTTTAATTGGGTCTTGAGAGGTCTAAATGTATTCTAATTTACCTATCAGGTTATTCAACTATAGCTAATTATTTATCCACTCATTAAGATTTTCAGCTTTATGAATTATGCTTTCTTTCTCAAGACTAGCTAGTTCATTTTTAATTTACTGTTAGAGACTTGGGAATTCTTCTTCAAGGTTTAGTAACTGGTTGAACGTTTTTATCTATTTTAACAGAACACTCAATACTGAAGGCTACTAACCCTTCATAAACATCTCTACTTTTATCTAATATTTCCAAAGTGTTTACTTGTTTTTTTATAAGACTGAATTCAATGCAAAAAAAAGTAGGCCACATAAAAGTTTATGCACAAATTATTTCAACAGCTGTTTTTTTTCTTCTGTTAGTTAGTGTTACAAAAGTAATCAATTACTTTTCATATAACATATTAATCTTGGCCAGGACAGAAAAAGATGTTTCTTCTGATTTAAGTCTTGTTTTGCTCTGCAAATTTCTCAGGTGCACTTCAGCCCTGAACCTTGGTATCATTTGTTCCGTAAAAGTAATATCCGTAAATATTGCTCGAAACAGGATGTTTCAATCCTGCCCTTTCGGTCCTGTTGCCATTTCAATAATGCAGTGGGGAAGTTTGCTCTCCTTCCCACTTGGAATTTTAAAGATAAAATATCAATTCTGTTTTAATTCTATAGATTTTTTTTTTTGGACATAAAAATTTAAATTATTTCTTGACCAAAAATATCTTATTTAGTGTATGTGGGGAAGGGGCAATAAATGATAAATTAGGCCATTAAATAACAATATTTTAAGTTGTTGCTTGTTACAAATAAGTGAATCGTTAGTTAATAAATAATTTAATCATTAAATAAATACTATTATAATATTTTAATGGTTGTGTGTTACAGGTTTATTTCAACAGGCCTACAGTCCGTTCAAAATTTTAATAACTCTGTAAATTTTCCTTCAAACATATGAAGTGGTCTTACATAATAAAATGCACTCTTTACTTTTTTCTTTTACAATACAGCAAACTGAACAGACACACAGAGTGTATGTGTAAGTGTGGATAAAACCAGACAGAAGTGGTTGTTACACAAGTAAAAGCTTGTGGGGAAACTAGACAAATATGTTATTAAAATGATACATCTTATAAATTAATTTGAAATATGTTTGCAGATGTTATTCCTTGGACTGTTTAGAAAAATGAAAAAA
>Ga0115856_100353_pt2 | contig 16115 bp, 21 predicted proteins | sample InSIn4gowninarea_FD_83870 | JGI IMG/M metagenome (GOLD analysis project Ga0115856, IMG submission 83870)
TGGAAAAGTATAAACAAGCGCATTTAAATGAGGTCTGTAAGTCTACCATTGCTGTACTTTCTTCCTCTTCCAATCCGCGGGACCAAGAAAAGGTAAAACAAACAGGTCTTGCTCAGTATCTGATAAAGCCTCTTTCTGCTGAGCAACTAAAAGCTCTGTTAGGTGAATAGCTTTATTTAAGAGAGAAGAATATAACAAAATAGGTATTTAATCATATTATTCGGTCTACCATCTTGGCAGAACAGAATTAAAAAAAGCTATTAGATGAAGGACTGTAAGTTTAAAGAAGGAGATTAAGTACACTACTTTTTTTCCAAAAAAGAAATTTTCGAGATCGCTCAGCTACAATATTGTGGCTCCTCCCTGAAAGAAGACAGGCTCTCACCAGGCTGTTTCCACTGGCTTGAGCTTTCTATAGGTGAGCTGACAGAAAGATTTGAAAGGGAGGAATTTTGGTATTAGTTCAATAATTTCCTGTTTTATATTGCAGGTAAGTTTTGGCTCAATAACTAAGATCATAAAACAGCTGCCTTATTTATTTTTACAGCAGAGATGTTGTGAGTAAAACTAAGTAAAGTTAAACTTTAAAAAAGGATGTGATGCATCCTTTTTTTATTTAAAGCTTATGTAAAGCCTATATTTGATCAAGCTGTAAGCTAACTTTCTTCCCATTTCTACTTATATTGAATCATCATGTAAACCAATAAAAATTTGCATTCTATGTTATGAAACATCGAGAGCTCATCGAATATTTACCTGTAAATGTAAGCGAAGGCACTAGGATAATAGTATTAAAAAGTAGGTATAACCGCTATGCAGGCAGAATAAATGCCACCCGGTTTGAACCTGTCAGTAAGCATATCTTAGAAAGCTATGCGCATTTGAAGTATTTAAAAGAGCAGATCGACAACTGTGAACATATCTAACTAATTGGTTAAGGAGACAAAATAAAGGAAACATATTTGTCCAATGAAATGAATTTTTTTAAGTAGTTATGCCTTTATGCTGGAAGGGAGAAAGATAGAATTAAGCTGAATGCAAGATTAAAGAAAATACACCCGCAGGAGCAATGCTTCCTGCGGGTGTAAATAATAGCTAGTAGATCAAATCAGAAGTTTGGGCATGATGATACCGATTTCGAAAAAGATATTAAATTAGGGGATGTATAAACCAGTAGTCCTACAAGTGAGTGAAAAACAGCGGGGAATTTTAGCCCAATTAGCTCGAAGCAGAACCGAATCCCACCAGCTGGTTGAACGCGCCAAACTGATCCTTTATATTATTGACAGTGGTAATGTGAGTAGTCTGCAAGTGAAGGATCACTTTGGCAGTAGTGAAAAGTGGGTCAAACAATGGCGTAAACGCTGGTCATTGCGGCAAGCAGCCTTAGCCGGGCAAGAACAGAGCCTAGATGAAAAAGCCTACCAACAAGCCGTAAGGCAAGCTCTTTGCGATCAGCCACGCAGTGGTACGCCCCCTACTTATAGTGTCGAGCAACAATGTCGTTTGTATGAGTTAGCTTGTCAACCTCCAGCAGATCTGGGTTATCCAATCAGTCATTGGGAGAGCAAGAGTTTAAGACTGGAAATGATTAAAGCAGGCATTGTCGAAGACATATCAGTCAGTACGGTGGCCCGCTTTTTAAAAAAGAAGGGGACTTGAAACCCCATCAGAGCCAGTACTGGCTGCATGCTCAGTATGAGCATGAGGCTGAATTTGTGCAGCAGACCAGGCAGATTTGTAGCTTGTATGAGCAAGCCCCCCTATTGGCTCAGGCAGGTATTCAGCTGGTGAGCACAGATGAAAAGACGGGTATCCAAGCTTTAGAACGCTTATATGGCGGCAGTAAACCCATGCAGGCAGGCAGGATAGAAAAACGCGAATTCGATTACAAACGACATGGCACCTTGTGCTTGCTGGCTAATTGGCTGGTAGCCGAAGGCAGAATGATTGCCCCTACTGTTTCACCCACCCGCAGGGAAGCTGATTATGCCAACCATATTGAACAAACCATTGCTTCTGCTCCTGATAAAGGTTGGATTTTTATTCATGACCAACTCAATACCCATTACTCAGAAAGTCTGGTACGCTTAGTAGCTACTCATTGTCAGTTACAGCAGCCCTTAGGAGAGAAAGGTAAATCTGGTATTCTCAAAGACAAACACACACGCAAAGCATTTCTTGAGGACCCTGATCACCGGATTCGATTTGTCTTTACCCCTAAGCATTGCTCATGGATGAATCAAGTAGAACTTTGGTTTGCCATTCTGCAACGAAAACTGCTCAAACGTGCTTCCTTTGCTTCACTTGACCAACTCAAAGAAAAGCTGCTGGCTTTTATTGATTTCTTCAATCAACACCTGGCTAAACCCTTTCAGTGGCAGTACAAGGGTAAAGTCCTTAAAATATACTTAGTGCTAAACTTACGATTTATTCTACTAGTTTAATTTGCTGATGAAGACAAAATTAGACCTACCTCAATAAATGGCGTCTGGAATGAGTATAGATTTAGTATCAAGAAAGGGGGAGTTAAAATAACTCTCCTTTTCTTGATACTCAAGAGCGTAGATGCTAATTTGCTCTCTTTGCATTCTCCACTTTTAAAAGGATTTGCCCCAAAAAGCAGGGTTACACAAAATGAACCTCCCTGCAACAAGTCACTGAAGTGTTCTTTCCGATAGAACAAAAATATTAAAATATTTCTTTTTTATAACTTGTTTTTTAAGACAGTACCTTGATTAGCAACCGCCCTTTTTTTCATTTTAATTTATTATTTCTCATTGTACAAGTGAGTCTTCGCAACTTCAACCATTGCGGAGAAATGAGTCACTTGGCCTTTTCTAACTACTGTATAATCGCCTTTCTCAATCGATTTTACGCTATCAGCTACCTCATACTCATAGTAATAACAGTTAGGCGATTGGTTGAAGGTACTCATATAAACCAGCCTTCCGTTTATACTGCCTCTTATGATTCCAATAGCACAAAGGTTTCCAGCCCAGAAATCCACTATTATAAAATCCTTACTTAATTCTACTGACAACCTATCAAGTAATTCCAGTATCGACGTGTCTTTTTCCATTTTTGGTGGTTGCTAACCGTCACTGCTAAATGGGGTGGGGGATTCCAAGGCACTTTATTTTCTGTTTGCCAACTGCCATTTGTTAATTGATTACCTTCCCTGGCTGCTCTGTGCAAAGGCAATCCTATTGTTTTCAGGATCATGAACAATCATTGTTTTCACAAAATCCCCTTCAGTAGTTTTTCCGCTGGCGATGTCCTTCTTAGTGAACTGATCTTTTAAAGATTCAATGTCTTCCACAAAAATTGTGATGGAGGAATACCCTGCCCTATCCTTATCCTCAAACAATTGCAAGACCCCGCCTTCCGGGAAATCCCATTCGTACAGAGATTCCATCGGGTTTCTATCAGGTTCCTTGCCCAACATTTCGGTGTACCACTTTTTTGCGGTTTCAATGTCCGCAGTCATTATAGCGGCAATCACATTTTTAAAATTCATAATTAAGGTGTTTAAGAATTCAGTTTTTTTATTTACCGTTCTGTTTCAAATAAGTGAGTACAACCACACCATTATCTAGGGATTCTACCTTTTCCCGTGTTAGCTTGAACTTTGATGTAATATTATGAAAGAAAGACTTGCCATTTCTAATCACTGGCTCCAAAAAAATATTGTATTCGTCCACAAAGCCTAAATCTATCATACTGGTCGCAAATTCAGCACCACCTACAATTTGAATATTTTTTCCTGGATTGGATTTAATCTCTTCAAAAATCTTTTTTAAATCGCCATCCGCTATCTCTGCATTTTCCCAACCCGAATCTTTCATGTCTGAAGAGAATATGAGGTGTTTGGTTTTTTTGGCATATTGTGCATATCTCACCTCATTTTTGGAAGTACTTTCCTTAGGACCTTATCCCAGTAATCCCTGTATTCTGACCACATTCCGCTTCCTAACACCAACAGGTCAATATTTGCAAGCATATCGAAAAGGACTTCCCATTGTTGGGCATTATCCGGTTGCATCCAGCTTATATCATCGTTTGGAGCGGCGACATATCCTTCTAAAGAGGTGTGCATTTTAAGAATGGTTTTTCTCATCGTATATTTATTTTATTTTGTATAAATCATCAGCACTTCGTTATCGGGGAATGATTTAATTTCGCTAAGTTTCATGCTAATTTTGCTTTTGAACAGCGGAATTCCTTCAACGATAACTTCGGGATTGACCAGCAATCGGAATTCGTCAATGAGGTTTTCTTTGACAAGGCCGTCCACAAGGTCAGCACTGCCGAAGACAAAAATATTTCCGTTATACTCTTTTTTGAGACTTTCAATTTCTTTTTTTAAAGGCTGAGCAGCCAATCTCGAGTTTTGCCATTGCTTTGTATAGCGCCCATTTCTACTAAAAACTATTTTGGGCAGTTTATTCATATATCCGGCTATTTCAGGTTCTGCTTGAATACCTTTTTCGGTGGGCCAGTAAGTAGCCATATACTCGTGGGTTTTTCGGCCAAATACCATTGCTTTAGCGGTTTTCATCTGCTCCAAAGCAAACGCATCTACTTCTTTGCCTGGTTTGTGCCACTCTTGGGTTCCTTCTTCATCGGCAAAAAAACCATCTAAGGTGACTATTTCAAATAGAATTAATTTGCTCATTTTTTATCGCCGTTATAAAAAACATTCCATTTGTGGCCATCAGGGTCTGCAAAACCACAACCGTACCATTTGTCATTAATAACATTCTGCGGTTTACTAAATACGGTTCCGCCAGCTTTTTTTACTTCTTTTGCCCATTCATCCACTTCTTCTATATTGTCTACGGACAGGGTGAACATGATTTCGTTGCCTTTATCTAAGTCTGCTATCTCACCTTCCATGCTCTTTTTGAGCCGTTCTTCTTCAAAAAAATGAACAACAAAATCATCTTCACCCACTAAAAAGCTTACTAACTCTGTGGTAGGCTCTCCATTGAGCTTAAATCCTATAGCAAGATAGAATTTCTGTGTTCTTTCCAGATTGGTTGTTGATAGATTCGCCCAGATTTTCTTCGTCTTCATACTTTTGTTGTTTAGATTGTTGCCAATGTTGCAACTGTATATGGTGTACCCCAAATCTTATTGTCTAAGATTTGGGGTACACCATAGTTCTACTGAATTTTTATCCAAATTAAAATAGTTTTTTTAGAGAAAAACTCCTCTTCGGTTGCCGTTCTATATGCTGTCGTTTATACTTATCTAAAAACTAAATCCATCTAAAATCAGCATGTATAAATCTGCCAAAATCAGCATTGGCACGCTACTTAACAAGTAAACCTTTTGTAAATATGTTTTAATGGTAGAGAAGGTATCTCATTCTTCAAGAAGCTTTGGTAGAAGAATTCCACTCATATTCCATCAAGTTTCAATCAGTACTCCCTAAAAAATGATTTTATTTCTTCTGCCCATAACTCTGGCTGTTCCATCGCTGCAAAATGACCTCCTTTTGCCATTTTCGTGTAACGCTCAACATTCGCCATTCGATTTGCCCATTCTTTAGGAAATTGTGCCTCGCCGGGAAATAATGCAACTCCGGTGGGAGACTTCACTTTTTGCCCAGATTGTAAGCCTTCCACTGAATTAGCTGCTTTTGCTTCCTGATAATAGGTCCGTATAGAGGAATTAATGGTTTGTGTTACCCAGTATATCATTATGTTAGTGAGCAATTCATCCTTGGTAAAAGTGTTTTCTATATTTCCTTGATTATCGCTCCAGGTATTAAATTTTTCAAGTATCCAGGAGGCCAATCCTACGGGTGAATCATTTAATCCATATCCCAATGTTTGTGGTTTGGTAGATTGTATCATATTGTAGGCACCTTCTCTCATCATCCATTGTTGTATAAACTGGCCATATTCCCTTTCCTCTTCTGACATTTTGCTCCAGTCTTCCTTACCTGTTGGGTAACCTACATCGGTTAGATGAATCGCTTTTACCAGGTTAGGAAATTGATTAGCTAGTGATTTAGTTACAATCGCCCCTAAATCACCTCCAGCTGCAAAGCAAGAAAAATAACCCAATATATCCTTCATTAGTTTACCAAATAAACCGGCAATCTGGTCTGTATTCATGGCTAGCTTGTCAGAAAATCCAAATCCAGGAATGGAAGGAACTACTACATCAAATGAATCCTCACCACTAGTAAGCATGGGTATAACTTTGTAAAACCGGTAAAAACTGTCGGGCCAGCCATGGGTAAGTAGCAGTGGTTTGCTGTTCTGATGCTCCCCTTTTACGTGAACAAAATGAATCAGTGTACCTTCAATTTGCACGGTAAACTGGGATAGCTTATTGAGTTCAGTCTCTTGTTTGCGCCAATCATATGTGTTTTGCCAATAGGTGATTAATTCTTTTAAATACATTGGATTGGTGCCATAGTTCCAATCTGCATTTTTTGGTTCATCCGTCCAGCGTATTTTTTCTAATCTTCCTTGCAGATCATCTAGAACGGATTGTGAAATGTCAATTTTAAATGGTTGCATAGCTAAATTTTTAATTGTTGATTTAACTGCCTTAATATAGCCCAAAAACAAGTATCAAATAACATTCGATTTCATAAAACTGTTACTTAAGTTTTAAAATTAAGTTATCACTTTCAGGTGCTTGGTACAAATGGACGGGAAATGGCGATAAGGAACCACATAAAAGGTTTTAATTTTTGGCTTCGGCTTTCTTCACAATCTTAAGCCGGTTGCTGGAAATTACGGAATTGTGATAAACCATAACTTGGCTCACAGGTATTGCAACTATAGTATTAATGTCATATGGGATATAGAGAATTTTGGAATTTATAGGGGTCTGCTTCATTTACAGCTATAGTAAAATATGCTTCACTTAAGGTATTGTATGACATCAAGTTAAACCATACCTGCTTGTATATTTTGAGTAGCTTTTGCTTGTGATTTTTTCTCTGGAATCAGCCATGCTAAAGCACGGGCAATCAAGGGGGTAAAACCAATAAATAAAGCCACACCAGCTACATTGAATAATACGTGGGCATTGGCTATCTGTCTACCTATAGGCGCTCCTGCTGAAATAGAGGTAACCAAAAAGGCTAGTTGTGAAGCAAAAATAACGCCTATGCTTACCGTCGCTATGTTAAACAACAGGTGGAAAACACCTGCCCGTATAGCTTCTCTGGAACGTCCTATGGTAGCTAGTAAAGTATCACTGCATGTGCCTATTTCTGCTCCCAGCATCAGGGCAATACCGGCAGGCAAACTAATCAGGTTCTCAGTTGCCAGAATGATGATGATTCCTAAAGTTGCCGAAGAGGATTGGATGAGTACAGTGAAAGCGGCTCCCATCAAAGCGCCTAACAAGGGGTTTTCCATGCGTGTCATTAGCTCTATAAAAGGCTCGTGATTCTGCAAGGGCTCTACAGCTTTGCTCATTATATCCATTCCAAAGAAAATCAGGCCCATAGCAAAGATGAGCAAACCTATCCGTTTTATTTTTTTGGCTTTTGCAATAAAATACATACCAAACCCAATTAGAAGCGCAATAGGCGAATACTCATTGATTTGCAAAGCAATAATTTGACTGGAAATAGTGGTGCCTATATTTGAGCCCATAATTACGCCTAAGGATTGACTAGAAGTGAGCAGGCTGGAGTTTACCAAAGCGATAACCATAATGATGGTCACCGAGGAAGAATCAAGTAAAGTAGTAGCAGCAGTACCGGTAAGCACAGCTGCAAAACGGTTGGTAGTAAATTTCGCTAACAATTGCTTCATCTTTTCTCCGGCTAGCTTTTTCAAGGCATCTGAAAGCCTGGATACTCCATATAAGAATAGCACCAAACCCGCTACCATATCCAAGATAATTGAAAAAGGTTTTAGGGTATCATTAGTAGCATTTTCTTCACTTACCTGTGTTTGGTTAATTGCTTCAATGCCTAGAGAGAATGCGTAGGGAGAGCAAGAGCAAATGATAAAACAAACAAGCAACAGAGAGAAAAAAGCAAATCTGGTGTTACTTCCTATGCGTGTGAGGTAAGATGGGTGTGTACGCATAAGCTAAGTATAAAATATTTTTCTGTGAGTACGGGCAAGCGGAAAGCAAGTTATTGAAAAAAAGGGATCTGAGGCGTACTTTACACATTCATAATATAAAGTGCTGCTTTGTTAACAATTCCTTTACATTTCAATGATAGAATATAAGAGGACTATAAAATCAATCTTGCTTATAGGGATTAGTTATGAACATACTATTGCTATACTAAAGTTAAGCAGATCAGGACTTGGAAATGCTGCCACCATTTCACATGGCATAGTACATGTTTTTTATTTCTATTATTTACCTCTATTTCAGCATGGATTGAAAGAGGTGCGGGAGAATGAGCGATTAGTAGGTGAGAAAAGTTGCTCCATCAGCTTATGTGGCAGATTTATTTTTTTAATGGGGTGTTATCTGCGCCTTATCTTTATCAGGCTCTGTAACTAAATCATTCACTTTCTTAGTGCTCAATAAAGAAACTAATGCTATACCGGCAGATGTTGGTTCAGCGTCAATCTCGGTGAGAAGTAGGAGGAAATATAGTTAAGCAAGGATGAACGCTTCCTTGCTTTTACCCGAAATCTTTTCTTTTCGCTACTGTGGCATTTCTGAACATACCGTTGCACTAGGCCTGCTGAGCAATCGTCCGTTCGGTGTTTGTCCGCAGTGCAAGCAAATCAGCCATAAAGTGCACAGTTATTATGAACGGAAGGTGAATGATCTGCCCATGAGTGGTAAACCAGTTCATCTGCGCATTAGCGTACGCAAGTTTTTCTGTCGGCAGCCGGAGTGCTCTCGAAAGATATTTGCCGAACGTTTTGATGAGTACCTGCCGTCGTACCAACGAAGACTGCAGCGGTCCAACGTGCAGGTCCAGCAAATCGGCTTAGGCTGTGGCAGTAAACCGGGAGCCAAACTATGCCAGTTGATTGGCCTGCCAGTGAGTGCGTCTACCGTGCTGCGGGTGATGAAGAAAACACCCCTGCCGGAGTATGCGTTCGGTAGAGTAGCCTTGATTTGTGGTTAAAAGCCCTCCTAAATTAGGGGAAAAAAGGATGACACAAATCAGAACTGAAAAAGAAATGTTTCCACTGGTAGCAGAGTGGCTTGCAAGTGGAATCAGCCAAAAAGAGTTTGGCCAAAGGCATGGATTTGCTTTACATATTATGCCCTATTGGGTGAGTAGGTACCGGAAGGTGCATGGATCAACTCAACCCACAGCTGCTACAAGCACAGGATTCATTGAGATTTCTGTGCCTAAAGCTATAACAAGCCCCATGGAAGTGGCTTTGCCATCCGGAACAGTGATCCGCTTTTCGTGCTTGATCCCGATAAATTATCTGCAAGAGTTACTGTCAGTATGTTCGCGTTAACTGCCTCACAAAGATTTTTTCTCTATGGAGAAGTAGTGGACATGCGTAAAAGTTTTGATGGTTTGAGCGGGATTGTCACCACAAGTATGGGTAAAGATGTCTTATCAGGAGATGTATATGTTTTCATAGGCAAGAGCAGAGACAAAATCAAACTTTTAGTATGGGAAAAGGGTGGCTTTGTTTTGTACTACAAGCGATTGGAAGCGGGCACTTTCCATTTGCCCAAGTCTGCAGCGCCTGCTTTATGCTATAGTGAATTATGTCTGCTAATCGAAGGTGTAGAAGTGGAAATCAAGCACCGACGCAAACGATATGTGGGGCTGCAAGAAAAAACAGCCACGCCTGCTTGACCGTTATCGAGAGAAGATTTATCTTGCTTATAAGTCAGGAAAAACTTCTATGTCTGCTGCTTCCCTTTTATCTGCTACCCAACAACAAGCCCTGCTCGAAGAAAAGCAGCAGTTACAGGAAGCTAATGAACAGTTGCGGGAAGAGAATAAAGAACTGCGCCGTTTGTTGTTTGGTAGTAAAAGGGAACGCTTTGTGCCGCAAGCTGATGAGGCACAATTAAGTTTGGAGTTAGCTTCCACAAGTAGCGAACCGGCAGTGGTTGTCAAACAAACGGTCATCTATGAACGGGCAGTCAAACAAATAGCTAAAAAAGCCATACGTGGCGGTTTTCCTGCACATCTGCCACGTATTGATGTGATCTTACAACCCGATGAAGATGTGTCGGGGATGCGCAAAATCGGAGAAGAAATCACAGAAGAGTTAGATTTAAAACCTGCCTCTCTATTTGTTCGCAGGTATATCCGTCCCCGCTATGTGAGTAAGGAGGAGACTTTCCATATCGCCTTACTACCTACACGCCCGATAGAAAAAGGCATGCCCGGTGCAGGCCTGCTCTCCCAACTGATCACAGATAAGTTTGTCTACCATCTACCTTTCTACCGGCAGGCACAGCGTTATGAGCAGTTGGGCATGAAAATCCCGGCTTCTACTTTGGACGGATGGTTTGAAGGAGCTTGCTGCTTACTTGAGCCACTCTATCAAGCCTTACGTGCACAGTTGCTCTCGGCTACGTATTTACAGGCTGATGAGACACCCATAGCTGTCTTAGACAAACAAAAGAAAGGCAAAACCCATCAGGGTTATCATTGGGTATACTACTCTCCTGAACAAAGACTTGTCTTGTTTGACTACCAACAAGGCAGAGGCGGAGCAGCAGTAGGAAAACTCTTGAAAGACTACAAAGGCTATCTGCAGACGGATGGCTATGTAGCTTATGAGCAATTCGAAGCAAGAGAAGACATCGTGTTAGTGGGCTGTATGGCCCATGCTCGTAGATACTTTGAACATGCTTTGGACAATGACAAGGCAAGAGCACAAAAAGTACTGCTATGGATGCAAGAGTTATATGCCGTGGAAAGAGAAGCTAGAGAGAAAAACCTCTCTGCCCAAGAGAGATACCTGCTGCGTCAACAAAAAGCCCGTCCGGTAATGGATCTGCTTGGAGAGTGGCTTGTGGAGGAGCATGCCAAGGTATTGCCCAAAAGTGCCATAGGTAAAGCTATCTATTATTTGGTTGCCCGCTACAATAAGATCTATCTGTACTTAGAAGATGGCAGACTAGAAATAGACAACAATCCGGTGGAGAACTCCATCCGGCCGGTGGCCCTTGGCCGCAAAAACTATTTGTTTGCCGGTTCCCATGCCGGGGCTCAAAGGGCTGCTATTGTTTACAGCCTGCTTGGTTGTTGTAAACTGCAAGGCATTAACGCCAATGATTATCTACAGGATGTCTTGCAAAGATTACCCGACCAACCTATCAACCAACTCAAAGAGTTATTACCTCCTTATTGGAAAAAATCAGCTATATCGTCTCTACCGGAATTTTGACCCGCTACTTTACCGGACGGATACACCCCTAAAGTATTAGGCATCGATGAAGTGGACCTGATGCTTCGCATCATTGGTCCATATGCCTTCCATAAAGGCAACACCTACGGAACCATTCTGGTAGATTTAGAACAGCGAAAGGTGATTGATCTGTTAGCCGACCGGGAAGGTGAAACCTTGCACCTAGAAAATCCAGAGAATAGTTTACCAACTGTTCCGGAGAAAACCTTACCAGTGCATCCGGAGAATGAATAACCAATGATTCCGGACAATACTTTACCAGTGGACCGATAGGTTTAGTACCATCCCTCCACAGAAGTTTCTCTTTCACAGTCCTTTGATCATGCCTTCAAGCCTTCTATTTTCCGGCAAAAAAGGCCATGGCAAATCATCGGACAGATATGATTACACTTAAGCAAATTTTACGGCTACACCTAGCAGGCAAAAGCCAGAGAAGCATTGAACGGGAACTACAGATTGCCCGGCCAACAGTAAAAAAGTATCTGGGCAGCTTTGCACAAAGTAGCTTTTCTCTACCAGAACTCCTCAGCTTGCCTGAAGAAGACCTACAGGAACTGTTTGGTAACTCCCACAAATCTATCCCTAAAGATAGAGTCACTCACATTGCCCGGCTGCAAAGCCTGTTTCCGGCTATGGAAAAACAACTGAGCCTGCCCGGTGTCAACAAAAAAGATCTCTGGCAGCAGTATATCAGTCAACAAAGAGATGGATTAAAATACAGTCAGTTCTGTTACCATCTGCAGCATTGGCAGAAAAAGCAGCAGGTATCGATGCATTTTGAGCACAAAGCAGGCGATAAAATTTTTGTTGATTTTACCGGACAAAGGCTTTTCATCATCGATAAGTCAAGTGGTGAACAAAAGGCAGTAGAAGTATTTGTAGCCATCCTAGGGGCCAGTCAGTTGACCTATGTAGAAGCTGTGGAAAGTCAGAACAGGCAGCATTTTATAAGTGCGGTAGAAAATGCCTTACACTTCTTTAGTGGGGTTAGTCAAGCTATTGTCTGTGATAATCGGACCTAAAATGAGATTTTATCTCAGGTCCAAAGCTGCTGTGGATAAATCCTGCCGCTACGAGCCGCAGGTGAATATGGTCTTCAAAGACTTTGCCCTGCACTATCAAACGGTGATCTTGCCTACCAGAGCTTACAAACCGAAAGACAAAGCTAAGTGGACCTGACACTGCGTGTCATCGGTCCACAGTTGAAGGTGCCGTTAAAATCATCTACAACCGCATTTTTGTTCCTCTGCGTAATGAACAATTCTTCTGCTTGCAGGAGTTGAACAAAGCCATCAGTCAACACCTACTCATCCATAACTGTACTGCTTTTGCAGGGAAAAACTACAGCCGGCAAGAACGCTTTGAGAGTGTGGAAAAACAGCATCTAACTCCTTTGCCTGCAGAAAAATATGAGTTGAGAACCTTCAAAGAAGTAACTGTTCATAAGAACAGCCATATATGGCTGAGTGAAGATAAGCATTATTACAGTGTTCCCTACCGCTATATAGGTGAAAAAGTGAAGCTGATTTACAGTGCCTCTAAAGTAGAAGTATACCACCAGCATACCCGCATTGCCCTACACAGTAGAGACTACCGAACTCACCACTATAGTACCCGGAAAGAACATATGCCTTCTGCTCACAACTTTGTCAGTGACTGGAGTATAGACAAGTTCAGCCGATGGGCAGTCAGTATTGGTGAGCACACGTCAACCCTTATTAATACCATACTTCATACCAGACAGCATCCTGAGCAGGCTTATAAGTCATGTTTAGGTATTCTCACACAGGCAAAAAAAGTAGGCAAGGAAAGAATGGAGAATGCCTGTAAAAGGGCTTTGTATTATGGTAGTTGTAACTACAGCACTATTAGGCTGATTCTAGAAAAAGGTTTAGACAAACTTGATTCCGAGGAAGAACCCTTGCTAAACATACCTGGCCACACTAATATCCGGGGCAAGGCCTACTATGAGTAAAAAGGATGATTGACAAATAAAATCCATATACCACTGTTTTTAACCAATAACATCTCCAAATCTATGAGTACAACAACTTCTATTCAGAACCGCTTAAGCGAACTCCGGTTCCATGGCATGCAAAAAGCCTATCAGGCTTATCTTGCAACCAACCAGCCTGCCATCACAGCAAGTGAGTTAGTAGACCATCTGCTACAGGCAGAATGGGAATACAGACAAAACAGGCAAATTGCCAGCCGCATCACCCAAGCAAGATTCCGCTATCAGGCCTGCCTGCAGCAGATCAATTATAGGGCAGCAAGAAACTTATCCAAAGAGCAGATCCTGCGCTTATCAGACTGTTCCTTTATAGCAAAAAAAGAAAACCTGTTAATCACTGGCTCCACAGGCGTAGGCAAGAGCTACATTGCTTCTGCCTTTGGCCAACAAGCTTGTAGTCTAGGATACAGAGTGCTTTACTTCAACACCATGAAATTGTTTTCTAAGATGAAAATGGCCAAGGCCGATGATTCCTATCTGAAGGAACTCAACCGGATAGAAAAGCACCACTTGTTGATCCTTGACGATTTTGGCCTACAGGCTTTTGATGCACAAGCCTGCCTTTCGTTATTGGAAATCCTGGAAGACAGGCATGGAAAAACTTCTACCATTATTAACTCGCAAATTCCTGTAAAAAACTGGTATGAGTTATTGGGGGAGCAGACTATTGCCGATGCCGTACTCGACAGGCTGGTACACAACGCCCACCGGATAGAGTTAGCCGGGGAATCCATGAGAAAAGTAAAAAATATGCAGTAACAATAAAAAATACAATTTATCTTTAAATCACCAAAGGCTGTAAGAGAAGAGAGCTGTGGTAGTCATCAGGCCGGTAAACTATTCTCCGGATTCTATGGTTGGAAATTGATGCTGAATTTATTTTAGAACATGTGTAAATACTATATATAAGATCATAAAAGAGGGGCTAGCCCCTCTTTTTTTGCTACCGCCATTATGAATAGATAAAAAAGATAAAATTCTAATGCTTTATTCGATTCTTAATAGATCATAAGCGTAGAATTAGCAATGAATTGATAGAAATTAATAAGTTTCAAAATACACCCCTTTTCATTTATAAACTTGACTTATTTATCGGGAGAAAATCAGTATCATGCTAAAAAATAAAGCCAGCCTTTATAGGGCTGGCTTAGGATTATACTTATAAAAGAGTGCTAATCGTTTACTTGATTATTTGGCTACGCTCACTCTTGGAGAGGCTACTTTTTTAGCCGGAGCCACTACTTTTTTTGCTGTTGCTTTTTTAACCACACTTACTGTTTTTTTCACAGCTGTAGTGGCCTTAGCAGCCATCACTACTTTTGGAGCAACAGCTTTATTGGCAGGGGCAGCTTTCTTTACTGCTACAGCAGGTTTTTTAGCTACAGTAGCTTTTTTAGCCGGAGCGCTTTTCTTAGCTGCTACTTCTACTTTCTTGCTAGCTTTTGGAGCTACAGCTTTTGTAGCAGTCGTTTTTTTGGCAGCAGTAATTTTAGGAGTACTTACTTTGCTTGAAGCAGTTAGCTTTTTTGCAGGGGTAGCTTTCTTTGCAGAAGCAGTTGTCTTGTTAGACTTTGTGTTGGAAGTTGCCATTTTTGTTAATTAATTCCTGTTTCTTATTTAGTGTTTACTTTTTGTTACTATTGATACTTTGCCACAGGAAAATAGTAAACAACTAGCAAGCCGTAATGTTTATCTAAAAAGTACATGGGTTTTGGCTATGTGAGATCTATTAAGTTACTGAACAATACATACTTATTACCTTAAAGCTGAAGTAAGAATATGGGTATCAAATATTAACTTTGTAGCCTTAGGATGGACATTTAATAGTATCTATGGCTTAAAAAAGAGAGCAACGCTACAAGAGGATCTGTTTATCATGCTAATTAAAAAAACACAAGCCCTAAGTAGGATCTTACATTTTTTATCCTTCCGGCAGATGCTCTTTTTTATAGATCACTCTTGTAAACACAGCTCATTTACAATAAAATTTACAATTGGAGTTCCCACATAAAAATGGAGATTTGAAAAAGAGCAGGTGTAAAACCCTGATTATTAAGTTAACATAAAGGGGGAGTTAATTTAACTTGTGATGGTTAGTTGATTTCAATACGAATGGTTTGTACACCCTCTTTAACTTCTAGCTCCACAACTTGCGGCTTTTTATCCTGCTGAATAAAACTGATATTCCCATTGCGTTCAAGAGTAGCCAGTTTGATGTTTTCTATTTGAGTGGTGCTGGCATTTAACCGCATCGATTCCATCAAATCCTGTTCTGACAAGTCATGCTTTTTCATCTTTTCCCATTGTATCTCTCCTTCTTTTATAAGCATATCCGAATGTCCTTTGACAAGTGTACCAAAAGCAGAGTTACGGAAAGCAATCACAGCAAACAGCCAGTGCAGGCCCACAAGCATGGCACCAGCTGTAATTGTACCCCAAAATGGCGCACTCCCATTGACTGCACGACTGAATACAGAACCGATCACTATGCCCATAATTACATCAAAAGCCGTATTGCGGCCAAAGATTCTTTTTTTTCCTAATCTGATAATCAGCAAAGCAAAGCCGTATATAATCACGGCTCGTAACATAGTCTGCCAGAACTGAAGCTCTTTTGCTTCACTACCTAGTAGATCAAATCAGAAGTTTGGGCATGATGATACCGATTTCGAAAAAGATATTAAATTAGGGGATGTATAAACCAGTAGTCCTACAAGTGAGTGAAAAACAGCGGGGAATTTTAGCCCAATTAG
>Ga0115856_100405_pt1 | contig 16073 bp, 6 predicted proteins | sample InSIn4gowninarea_FD_83870 | JGI IMG/M metagenome (GOLD analysis project Ga0115856, IMG submission 83870)
AAATGATCGTCTCAACCATAAAATATAGGGTGACTTTTATTTTTACAGCAGTCATTTCGTCGACACCACTTTTTCGACGACTCTTTTTTTGTTGACATTATGTTTCGTCGGCAAGTACGTTTTGTAAACAGACATTGTTCATCGAAAAGGCATTGTATCGACAAAAATTCAATTTTGGTGATGAGAAGATTTGAGTATAATTCCATCCATGACATAAAATATATATCCACGTCGTTTTTACTGATTTTCTTTGCTCTAAAACGAGACATGTATCAGAACGAATTTTCGATCAACGCAGTCATTGGTAAAAAAATTTAATCTTGTGCAATCAACCATGAAAAGCAGAACTGTTGAAATTTCGAATAAACCGTTTGCTAATAATTATTAATTTATATCCATTAAATCGTACTTTTGTATGAACGGCAAATATTTACATTAAAAAAGCAATTTTTATATAAAACATATTTCTAATAATACTTAATGTGAAAAAGAACTGCAGAAATATAGGGAAAAGAAACACAGTAACTAATAACGTGAACTTTTAGCAGAATCTTATTAATTTTTTCCTAATTTTTCTTGACCTTTTAATACAATACCGTTTACCTTAATATATCTGTTTAGCAAAGTCAAAAAGGTTAGCAACGGTTACCGAAACATCCCAAAGACATGACATTTCTGTTGAACCACTGTACATAACGACCAATAGACCTGACTACCAAACGCTCCTGTCGATCAAATGTATTTGCTGAAAAAAGACCTGCAGGCGAAATATACCTGTTGACAAGACATACTTGTCGACTGAACGTACTTGTCGACCAAACAATTGTCGACGAAATGAACCAGACAAGAACATTAGATTGGGCCTCCTCGGAAGTGAAATCCTGTGAACTCTTCCGCTGCAATCACAGGAATACACACTTTCCGGCGAAGCCATTCGCTTTCAGGGACGTTGTTCCTCCAATGGTTCTTTCCTTGGAAGAATCACTCCAGAAACTTTCTGATCAGGTCTGATTCAGGTCTCACCTATGTATACCAGTCGCTTCCTATATTAATTCTATGGTAGTTTCTTTCATTTTAGACCTAGGGTTTCTAGACCTTGGCTAACGCATATTAGGTTTTGGTGCCAAATTTTTGTCGCTGTGCTACAGGGTGTCCAAGAAAGGTGTCCCCTATTTTAAAATTAAATAACATGAAAACAAAGGTAGATAGAAGAATTCCACAAATGGTATGATGATTGTGAAGGTTGTAAAAATTTTATACAGAAGTTTGAAAATATAGTTATAAAATTTGTCAACAGATGGCGCTGCACGCTGTAAAGAATTAAAAGAAAATACATAAATAAGAAAAGATAAATAAAATCGTCCCTGGAAAACAGTCTATGCAGTTACATTACCATATGTTCAAAATGATAACCGCCTACGCTAGAAAGATGGCGTAAACGGGCAACGAAATTTGCCATTACATTCTGAAGTGTCTGAACGGAAATGGATTCAGTGGCTGCACAGATCGATTGTTCAAGCTCATCTAAAGTTGTGGGATTATTTCTGTATACAATGTCTTTCAATGCACCCCATAAAAAGTAATCACAAGGAGTGAGATCGGGCAAATATGGGGGCCAATATTTGGGATAACCTAGCGCAATGACTCTTTCCCAGAAGTACTCATGAAGAAAAGAAAACACTTGTTCGGTGCGATGCGGTCGGGCATCATCTTGCATGAACCACTCAGTGCTTGGCGAATTCTCCAACGCTCGTTGTGTGACGATAAATTGTTGTAAAATTTGCGTAACGTTCACTAGTTATCGTTTCGCGAATGAAAAAAGGGCCGACAATGACTCTGCTGCATACCACTGCCCAAACAGTAAGTTTGGGACAATAAAGTGGCTTCGCCTCACACAAATAAGGATTTTCGGAACCCCAAAATCTCCAGTTTTGTTTATTAACGAATCCATTAAGATGGAAATGTGCTTCATCTGTGAATCAAATATAGTCAACATCAAAGCCGTCATTATCATCATATTGAGCATCCGGTTCGCAAAGTCAAGCCGTTGTAGCATAGCTGATGCAGGTATGGCCTGGTGGCTTTGAAGTTTGTAGGGGAACATGTGTAGGCTACTTCGTAATATTGAATGCGTGCTGGAACATTTCAAACCAGTCTCTGCTGCGATTCTTCGGACGGATTTCCTAGGTTGTTGCTGAACAATTGCAGAAACTGTTGCGGCATTTTCTGGAGTAACAACTGTTGGCCTGGAACCAACATGTCCGACAAGACTGTCCTTTCGAATTTGGCAAAGAGACTGCGAATTGTTTTTGCAACGGGTCCTTTTGCAACATTAAATTGTCTTTGAAAACTGCGCCTTGTGGCCGTGACACTGTGTTCTAACCTGTGGAATTTCAGTACCAAAAAAACACGTTGTTCAATTGAATACAACTTTACACACGTTTCCTTGGGTACGCGCAACTCCTTTCACATTGCAATGGTCGAACGGATGGATTGTGGCGTACAGCGACTAACAGCGATTGACAGCTGCACACACCGTTCAGCGGCTTTTATGTCTGAATCGAGTCGCAATTTTGCATACATGTTCTTCCTCATTTGATATTTGCATACTTTTCGTATCGTTTTTCGCCCGGTGATTCGCGTCAGGAATGGAAGTTTTAATGAAGCTATTGGTTTTGGAGTGCCATTTGTAGATATTGCGATTACAGCGCCATCTGTTAGCTGTTTTTGTAACTATATTTTCAAAGTTCTGTATAAAATTTTTACAACCTTCACAATCAACATACCATTTGTGGAATTCTTCTATCTACGTTTGTTTACATGTTATTTAATTTTAAAATAGGGGACACCTTTCTTGGACACCCTGTACCTTAACACCTTCATCATGTACGAATATAGGAAAAGTGAAAAAATAAAAGATTGAAAAAAAAGAATTCATTTCAAATTCATTGAAAAGTTAGCTTCGAGTACAATTATAACGTCACAAGTGTAACTTCTGAGAGATATTATACTATTAGTTTGAGCTTTGCCAATTTATTTACAAACATTCTCTATGAATCAGATTAATAGAACTTTTTTCGACCACTGTTTTATTCTGTTACTTGACATAACTTTTTTTATGAACTTCAAGCCATATTTAGAGAAGAAAAATTTTTTTTTTTGATTTCAAACACATTATTAGTTAAAGTTTTGCTAGTATCACAAGAAAACATTAGTCGAAATCAGTTGGAGTCATTATCAGTTAGGGCTCTTTTTCAGTTTACTTATTGAAAACCTTTAAAAATAAGAATAACTTTTCATCCACGTTTTATTCGGTTTCTTTTTTGATGTTTTTTGTTTGTCGAATTTGAATGAAACGAATTTCTTAGAATTATTCTTCGAATGATGTGATTGTTATGAATTTCTTACAAATGTTTATATTGAAACAAGAAAATGAATTAAATAAGGATTGAATATGATATATTTCGTGAAAACAAAAATGTGTGATATACAGAATGTGTACTACGTAGAGGAGGTGTTGCATCAAAGTAAAGTTGGAAGACAATGGCCATGCATATCCACCACAAATACACAATTTTTTTAATTGTACATTCGGAGTTTTACTTAAAAGAGGAAAAAACGTCTGGGCGTATCTCGCTTTTGTCGCAAGTTAAAATGGACTTTCCCAGTTAGGTCAGATTTATTAATTTTAGGTGATGACTCACATATTGAGGATAATGTACACCTTAAACTATGTTGTCTTAAATATTTATTCTGTTGTTCAGCATTACCACATGTGCACATGTGTATTCATTTTAACTGAAATGTTAAGAAAAATGTTATAAAACGAGCAACATAAGGTTAAAAAAAATGTGGTATCCGTTTTTATGATTATTAAAAAATGCTTCTTAAATATTAAATACACACTCCTACACAAATAAATACCTTATACTTAGGAAGAATTGAACCACACACAACTCAATATGAGCACAGGGATTGAGAAGACCAAAAAATAAGCGAAACTTCGGAGAAAATCACGTTTTATTTACGAGTATAAACACGAAAAATGTGCTTTTCAGTGGATAATAATGACGTCACTGGCACTCTTACAAGCAAGTACTCGGTACGGCATAGAGTCAGCTAATTTGCTTGTGTGTATCGGCTGTAACAAATGTCTGGACCTCAGGGATCTCCCACCTCTGACTACGTTCCTCACGGGTCAAGCCCAGATCCGTGATTATCTAGGGCAGTGATTCTCAACCACTGTGCCGCGGCACTTTGTGCGCCGCGAAATTCTTAAATTGTGCCGCCAAATTTTAGTAAAGTATACCGCCAAAGTTTAGCAGGGGAAACTAGGGAGGTTTGACCCACTTTTCACAAAAGTATTTTTATTATTTTTTTGGGACATAATCAAATTTCAAATTTGATTTTATTTGTTAGCTTATAATGTGTGGCATCTTTTTACATCATTTTTTTCCTCTTAAATTATCTACATTTTTTTTTATTTTTGATTTTTCAAGAGTGTCCAAACTGGGTCAAACCTCCCCACTTGGGGGAGGTTTGACCCACTATGAGGGAGGTTTGACCCACATGAATTTAAAGTTAATAAAAGACATGGTGCAATAATTAAATGTCTAGAAATAAATTATTACAAGCAATAGACAATAATTGTATTGAAAAGAAAACAATAACTTTTTTATTTAACAAATGGCACAGGATTGATGAACTTGCAGCAGCAAAAATAATTTTTGGGCTGTAAAAACTATCACTTGTTATTACTCCTAGATTCTAGTTGCAAATGGCTAGCAAACAGAAATAACATATTATTCTACTTGATATTGTTCTGCCATCTGCTGCTCATCACTTGAATAAATGTTTAAATATGAAAAAGTAGGGTGGGTCAAACCTTCCCTATGGTCAACCTCCCTAGTTTCCCCTAAGGTATACCGCAAAATTTTGGTTAAAGCAAAGTTTAAACTAAAGAAACGTACTTACATATATAAATGTATTTTAAAATTATTAAATAATATAATTTAAAAGGAAAATGTACAATTTATTTTAATAGAAATATATATTTAGATCTGTAAAAAAATTAATTACTTGTTTCGCAAACGCGTTCTTTCTTAGAATCATTAAACTGACTTTTATGCCTCACGTCGGCTTCAGTATTAACCAACATAAAAACGAAAAAAAGATCGAAACTGTCAAATGTAGAAGACGATATCAGAGTAGTATTGTCATTTTTTGCTACCAAATTTAAATGAAATTATCAAGAAACATCAAGCTCAAATTTCCCTTTAAAACTATTCTTGTTATTAACTTGTAATTAATCCCTTAATAAAGGTAATGTTGTTTTTAAAGCACATATTTTTTTACTCTCAAAATTACTATCATAAATCATTTTAGACAGTATATTATAGGTAAGTAAACTACTTTTATACTTATCTTTTTCTTTGTGAGCCGCCAAATTTTGAAATCGTTAAAAGTGTGCCGCGAGAAAAAGAGCCCAGCTAGCACATACATGTTGGCAATCCGTTCGCTAAACGTTGGTTATTGGATGCCCGTTGGATAAACGTTGGCACTCGAAAGTACATAGTAGGCGTTTGGTTGGAAAAACGTTATATGAACAACCGTTGGCTGCCAACGGTTGGCCAACGGTTGGCGAACCGTAGGACGCGCAACCGTAGGCATCGCAACGGTTGGCATACCGTTGGTAATACGTTTACAAAACTACGATGTACAACAATCACTTCTGATTGGCGAAGATGTGAAATTTAACGCGTGCACATCTGCGGTATTCAAAAACTGAAATCTCCATTTTTATTTTTTAGTGCTAACGAGTTGATGCTTGTATTTTTTCCGGGTTTATTTTAAAGAATAAAGGTATATGTTTTCTTGTTTTTTACAGATATTTTGTATTTATAGTAATTGTAATGTTTATACGTATGATAAGAATTTTTTTTTGTTATCCATATCAGACAATATAACATGTTGTTTGAAAAATGCTTAGGTTTGTATATATATTGAACGTTGGTCCAACGCTGGAAAAGTGTTGGGATGCGTTGAAAATAACCAATATCCAAAGGTTGGCTATCCATTTGCCAACGTACCATTTCTACGTCGGGCCAACGTTTGAAAGTTACGTTGGGCCAACGTATGTGTGTTAGCTGGGAGGTTGAGAATCACTGATCTAGGGGATAGAAAGGACCTAACTAAATAACACAGGGAAGCATATATGTCTTAGGGCCAGGACATACCCCTGCATCCACTTCCCTGATGGGTGCATGACATTTAGATGGGCATGCCTTAGCATAAATATCTTACCTAGGATTCGAGACAAAACCCGTGGCTCACAAAACAGAAGTGATAATATCATGTCCATCAGGCAGGAGGTTAAGTAGGTTAAAACGTTAAGTTTAAAACGTAGTTATAACGTTAAGTTAAAACGTAGGTTAAGAGGTTAAAGGAGGTTAAAACAATTTTCTTATATGTCATAACTAGCGTGCAAGCCCGCTAGCTGTAGCGGGCACGCGAAATGCAATGGATTAATCGTTGCCAGTAAGAAAATTAGAAAAACGACGCGTAAGGTTATTACTCTTAATAGCTGGAAAAGACCTTACTCCAGGAGTAAAAATGAACTTACGAAGACAATGATGATATAGAGGAAGAAACACGCACATTGAATACAAAACTATTATTATAACAATAAATTTAGGTGGAATTAGATGGCAACGCTTTTTCATAACGATGAATAAATTATAAATTTCTAGTCCGCTAGCTTTAACGGGAAATGCAATGGATTAATCGTTGCCACTCCAGGGGTAAAAATGAACTGTTAATTACGCTTTAAATTAATTACAGATTTTAAAATTCCGCGTTCGAGGTGCAAAAATAGGGACGAAAATATACCCGTGTGCCAAACTTTGTGTCTCTGTGTGCCTTTTTTCTGTGCTAAAGTCAGCTGACAAACAAACACACATACTGTCTGCTTTATTATTAGTAGAGTTGAGATTTTTTTTTTCATTTTGGATATATTTCCGTAGTTCTCTAGTGCTTTATACTTTGGAATCAATGATGTCATAATAAGCATTTAATTTGATTTATAATCACATCTTTTCAAACCATACCTTCGGTATGGTTCAAACCATATTTCGGTACCATCATTTTGCCTTCACACACAACTGGCGAAAAAAGGAAAAAGATGAAAGAATATTTCTCATGTGTTCAGCAGCTGGGATGCGTTTACGACATCAACATATACGGAATTCGTCCTGGAGAAGACCTCATAACAGTGAACAAATGGGTGCTCAAGGACGACTTTTGAAATAATTTCTGCAAATCTCATTGTTCTCGATAAGACCAGCCCTGAAAGAAGCACGTGGGGAATTCCTCTTTTCTGATATAACAATTTAAGTTCTAATAAAGCAATTCAGAATAATTTCGTCATGCATAGTTTTATATGCGAGTATCGAAGATAGATCAGCGTAACAATGCATTGCGCAACATGAATAGCTTCATAAAGCAGGAAATTTACGACACAATAAGTTTGTTTACGTTAAATTCTGATGTTTGAGAAAGATTGGGGTTATCACAGAAAAAAACTGCGAGCTAGAAATCATTAGCCAGCACGTGGTAGATGTGTTTACATTCTTGAAATTTATTTGGAAATTAGAAAAAGCGCCTGACAGAGTAGATTTTGAAAAAGCTACAACTACAAAAAGATCATAACTCTGTGATAAATAATTACAGTGAACTCTCGTTAAAACGGACTGTCAAGGGCCGGCAGTTTTTGTCCATATTAACGAGAGTCCATTATAACAGGAGTTCATAAACTGAAGTTCTATATGAACTCTAAATTACTATTATGTACACATACACAATATAACACAAGCGAAAATTTGTTTTCTCAAACCTTTTTATTCACTAAAAATATAAAAGCAGGAAAAAACAAAACAAAATTTAAAATGAAAAGAAATCAGGTTATACATTGTAGTATTACACCTACTTACAAAATTTCTTTTCTTCATATAGTACATTATAGTACAATTTGATGTAGTACATAAAGAAAAAACGGTGATAGTACATAATGGTTAGTTAGTCTACCTTAAAAAAAAGAAGTTATCTTTGTTTTTTTACGGTAGACGATCATCTTTCAATGCCATTTTCAATTTTAGCCAATTGTTCAAAAATACTAGCTGGAACATTTTCAGTCAATTGATAAAATATCTTAATTTCCACCAGAATATGGCGGACTTCAAGTACATTTGGGGGAGAGATTAAACAAAACAAAGCAAAAAAACAGTTAAAAAAAACTTGAATTTGAAAAGATTTTGGGAAGCGACTTTTTTTTTTTTTTTTTTTTTTTTTTTTTTTTTATAAATAAATTTTTTTTTAAGATGGGAAAAATGTCCATTTTAACGAATGAATTGTACGTATAAAGCGATGTTTATTACATTCAATTCCTATAGGCCTTAGCCGGGGATTCTGCTTTTGTACGTAATAACGAGAAATCCATCTTAAACGGGGCCGTCTTAACGAGAGTTCACTGTATATAAATATTTTTTAAAGCAGTACGACAGCAATATACCATGTGCAGAAATTCGTTAAACCCGATTTTTGGTTAACCGTGGATTTCGGAAATAAAATGATAAGCGAATAAAATGCATTTGAGTTAACATTATAGGATGCAATTCAATATGTTACCGAATTTTATATTTTAAAATAGGAATATTAAGATATAGCATTTTGAAAAATTGTAGCATCTTTTATGTTAAAATAATGAGGTTTCAAAACAGCAAAATCGGTAAATATAAAATAAGTTATAGTTTACTCGTGAATTCAACTTATTCACGACCCCTTACAATTTACTCAATATCCCTAAAATCTAAAGGATATGTCAGTGGTGTTGGAAATATCATCTAAATTTCATGAAATAAAAAACAAATCATAATTGAATCAGTTTTAAATGTGCAATAAAGAAGTTTTTGTTCTATATAATACTAATGTGTGCATTGGAACTCTGTTTTAATAAATACGTCATAATAAAACCGGAGTAATGTTTAAATTTAGATTTTTTATTGTTTTGTTAAAATACATTGACTGACTCAAACAATATACAAGCTTTATTTCATTTTAATTTTTTTTTCAAATTTGAATTTCATATCTACGTCTATTAGTTTAGGTGTAAACTGTCGAAAAGCAATGGTGTCCTGATTATTACAATAGAGTCCAGATTATCCGAGTTAATATGGACCAAGCCTAACTCGGATAACCGAAAACCTCAGTTAAAGCGAAAGTTGTAAATAAAATAAATCTTGTAGCTTTAAATGTATATTTTAACAAACATAAAAAGTTATAGAGTTACAGATATACATACAATTCATATTGTTAAGATAACAAAAAAGTTCTCTTAAAAAAGTCCTCAATTTTTTTTTTTTAAATATTACTTTGGCGTTTTCTTGCAGCAATGCTTCGCCATTTTTTTTAACGGGATGGCTGGTCTGTTGTTCTCTGTATTCAACGGCACTTTCTATAGCATTTAGTCCATCTGTATGAGAGATTTTCATTTGTCGATTTTTATCGTTATCGCTATATTCATTTTCCTTATTAACGATATTGACGATCATTTCATCTGTAATCTCTTGTTTGTGAGCATTTATCCAGACCAGACGAAACCATTCTCCGTTTCCAGGGAGGGAGGAACGAAGATTAAAACTGTGACCAAAATTTTGCAAATTCTCTTTTGTTGCATGCTTTTGTTTTAGAATCCTGACCTTGAGCAATCCAATAATATCCTTTCAAAAGTAAGGGAGGCGTAAAGAGGTACGCGTGATACAATGAAAAGTAAAAGTGTAGTATTGTTGGATTTCGTTTCCCTGAGTATGAAATCAAATTCAAAATGTTTTTCGGTAGTTTAAGAAAAAAAATCTAGGGGCATTTGATGGCTCGGTTAAAGCGGAAACTCGGATAATCGGGGCTCGGATAATCGGGACTCTACTGTACTTTTAAAGTTCAGGTATCCCCAAAGTTGTACATAGCTTGTTTTTAAATTTCCGAAAAGTGTGATTAAAATATTTCTGATTGGAAATTTGATTTTCACTTATATATTTCCGTTAATACAATAAAACAAGCTCATTTTCTCTCCAACCTTCAACACATCCAAAAATCGCCTCCGTAAAATCGGAGCAAAGTAAACTTTTATTCTGCTCCATATATTTATCTTGGCACGTTTAACTTTGTTCGCTTGTTTGCACTTAACAGAAACATCTTTACTCCCCAGCACGTTGTGTTAATGCGTTCGCGCGGTAAATAATAAAAGTCCGTTTCCAGCGGTGGAAAAAGAAAGAACAACCTGTTATTTTCCCCGAAAGAGAATTTTTTGCTTTACTCTCGCCTTTTATTATCCCTAGAACATAACTTATTTTAGCCCGCACATTCTTTCCACGAATTATCCCATCATGTGCACTGTAACAGCTCTTCTTAACTCGTTCCAAATGAAGAAAGAGCGAGCAATACTTTAAAATGCTGTTCCTTTTCTTTTCACCTTTTTTGCTAAGCACTTGCACTTGAAAAAGCTTTTCTTTTTCCCCTCATTTAATTTTCCATGGCATAGGATACAAATGTCAAAGGTCAGGGTTTTCCAAATACTATGGTGTAATTTTGTTTCCATAGTTATACGTTCTGTAAAAAGTCATTCTGAGCAGACGAAAATATGTTGTGACAATTGCATCGAATTCAGCATTTAAAACTCAAACCAAATCCGCTATATTCATAAACAAAATCGAATGCTGTTTCCATCAATATGTTTTTAAATTATTTAACAAATGTTTACTAGGAAACCCTGTCGTTGTTGATATCTGGTCCATTACCCATTTTTTCATCGTTTGCTTCTGCGACCGTAAGCAAAACCTTTTCCATGGCATCAAACAGTTAATGATTTTTGAATCTTGTTGCCAGGTTCAAGACTGGGCAGCAGAAATGTGCATTAAAAATTAATATCTCTTTTCTAAATTAAAAATAAAATGTATGCCACTGAGTTTCTGATCCCCGTCATTTTCTACACTAGAACACCCAATTTCGTGTCTCCACCGTGTTGAAATAATATTTTATTCATGAAAAATACAGAAAAACACCTAAACTCCACATTAATATTTGGGTTTTTAAAATTCAACGTCAATTTTAAACACACGAGAGTAAAAATAATCTTCACTCATCAGAAATCTCGAAAAATTTGAATTCACCAATCAGGGATCGAATAAAAGTGGTAGCGCACTTAATCCAACACAAAAGCAAAACCATTTTCCAATGGTTAAAAATACGAGTTCTGTTTTGCCTCCGAAGATTATAAAGGATTTACATGTTCAATGCTAAGGTTGAGGTTAAGGTTAATCATGTTTCTTTCAATCTTCTGCTAAAATTATAACGAACAGTAATATAATTCTGAATCAATAAAAAGATACTTATCCTAATATAGCATATTTGATACCTTTTAAATAACGCTTTTCAATAATAATGCTCTTGAAGCTTGCCAATAAAAGCTTTGGTGGCTTATTTTGGCTAAAATATCCCACCTTTGTTTTCAGGGCTTAAATACTATACGGGTTTTGGGTGCCATGGCCCCAAAACATAGGAACTCCTATTTTTTATATTAAAAGATACTATTTTTGTATTCAAATAAAAATTATCTCTTTAAAGCACTACATTTACAAAAAGACATGCTTTCGATAATTCCTCTTACTATTTTTCAAATTAAATTTTATTCTAAGTAGATTAAACTTTGGGGCATTTTTCATAAATTTAAATGAAGCTCCATTAGCATAGATATGCTTGATTTTGTACTCAGATTTCCAATGATTAGTTTTACTGTCTTTTACTTAACCTTAAATCAAGAAAATCTATTTTTCTCTTTTTTTTTTATTTTTTGCAAAATTTCAGTGATTTGTGAATATATGTTTTCTTTGTAACCTATTACAATGACTTTGAGCCGTTGCACATGTAACGAATGCATGTTAAATGCATAATAAAAGTTAATTTAAATTATATTACATAAAAACCGTTATTAATATACAATTTCTACTTTATAAGTATACGCATTCGATATTATTTATATACACCATTGATCTTTATAACTTGACTAACGTTTCTTGAGGTTACACCATTGATCTTTACACCAATGGTTACTAATAAAAGACAAAATAAACATAGCTGGACATTTAATCATAATTTTAAATTTTCCTCAGCTGAAGTAATTCAGAAATGTGCTTCGAATTTCGATTTAGACTTTTGGGAATCTTACCACATACTGAAAAATTCCAGTAATTTGGTCAATGACCTTTCCAGCATTCCGTATTTCCCAGATATTTGGAAATATCTCATTTTCTTTTAATTTCTTTTTCTTTTTGGTAGCTTTACTTGTTTTCAACATTGGCTCCTCCCAAAGGGCGGTATTATCATTTTTAAAATATTTTTAGTAAATTGTCTTTCATCTTTTTAGCATTTCGTACACCCTCATCAGCTTGGATATATTTCATTGTTTCATATTTTCTATTTCTTTTTCGTGATGACGTTGTTTGTTCCACCAACCAACATGTTATTACTTCTCTGGTCCATTTATTAAATTGTTTTTTCTTTGTAGGTTTTGCCAATTGTGACTCTTGTCGTTATTGGCTCTTTTGCACTGAAGACGATTCCCCAAGTGGTATCGAAACAGCTGTCTGCGCTTTCCTCTGACATTTGTGCTTTATTACGTTGGATTTTTCTGATTTTGGACTGATTAAGTTTGTTTCACAAAATGCATTTAAATATACGATTATAACAGTTTTTAAATTATATGTTGACCCTCCATGGTATAACATACTCAGTTATGTTAGTGTTATAAACGTTACGTTATGTTAGTGTTATAAGCACTAACATACGTAACATGTATGTTAGTGTTTATAACACTAACATACATACAAAAGCCAAAAATCAATGGTTGTATCATCAGGAAGACTATACCCTGGAACAGCACACTTAGCCCTCCTTCTGGTTTGTTTCCTTAGATGTCATAACACCTGATTTTAGGGCTTTTCTTCTTGGTCTTATGTTTTTATTTTTTTTTAAATGTTTTTTAAATTTATTTTAATTTTTTGTAATTTTACGTAAACACTAACATACGTTATGTCAGTACGTAACATACTAACATAAGATGCTACATTTTTTACACTTAATAATATGAATTCTAATTGCACAAAGCAATTAAAACATTTAGTGCAACGAGTTGAGAAACGCAATATTAAAAAGTACGATTTTATTAAAATGCATCATAATATTATCATGCCGACGTTTTATTGATTTTTCTGAAAGGCGGAAACTTTTGTTCGATTTTTTATTAAGCTCAAAAATATTCTCACTAAGAATGAAAAAAATCTTACTAATTATTTGAGTTTTCAGTAAAATATATCATGTACCATGTTATTCCTTTTTAGCACAAAGGTTTTATTTTAACCATCGTAAGAAAATTAATAATAAATAAAGAAATGCAAACTTTAATGAAAACAATATTTGATATGTCTGAAAATTACGGTTATATTTCTATAGAATGCATAAAATACCAATATAAAAACTCTTGTGTGTACTAAGAAACTTTTAAAATTATAGTCCATCTCTGCATCTCTTTTTTTTAAAATTTCTTTACAAACTTAAAAAAACTCTTTGGAACACTTAAATAAATTTCTTTAGACTCTTTATAAATTTCTTTTGAATGCTTCAAGCAATCTCTTCAGAATCTTTCTAGAAATCTGTTTAGAATGCTTGCAGAAATCTCTTTAGAATGATTATAGAAACCTTATTCGAATTTTTTAAAGAAATACTTTTCTACAGAATAAAAATGTGGAGTTTCTGTAGAAAGTCTATTATAAATCTAATTAAATCTGTAGCTCTGTGACTTCTGTAAAGGTTGGTCAATTTTATAGCACTGTGTTTACAATTTTATTGGAACTGTATTTACAATTTCCGTACGGGGATTCCATTAAGGGGACAGACTCCTTTTAATGACTGTGAAATACCCATTTTGAATGGTATTTTCTAAATTTAATATCTCAAAAACTATTATATATATTCCAATACTTTTTCCACACAAATTTAAAGCATACTTTGTTGTATTATGACTAATTTTTTCATTGCAAACTTAAACGTAACAATATTTTTTATTTATAGACAAAGTTAAAAGAAAATTATATTTTATTTTAGTCGTTTCAACACCTTGCGCAAGATCCTAAAACAACTGTTGAAGGTATTTCAATAAAATTTTCAGGGAATACAGATTCCACCTAAAATTAAGTGATTTTGATTTTCTTTTGTATTTTTATTTTCTTTTGTTCAAAAAATATTTGTTAAAATTTCAGAGTATACAAAATCAAAAATTTTAAAACATTATTTAAACATTTTAAAAATAGAACATTAGGTGTATGTTGTAGTGTTACCTTTTTAGTGTGCAGAAAAGAAGTTTTTATGCCAATACATAAATTATTTTACTTGTAAACTTGCGCATGGTGTTGAAACGATAAAAATAAAATATAATTTTCTTTTAACTTTGTCTATAAATAAAAAATATTGTTACGTTTAAGTTTGGAATGAAAAAATTAGTCATAATAAAAGAAAGTATGCTTTAAATTTGTGTGGAAAAAGTATTGGAATATGTATAATAGTTTTTGAGATATTAAATTCAGAAAATACCATTCAAAATGGGTATTTCACAGTCGTTAAAAGGAGTCTGCCCCCTTAATTATAGTCATTAGAATTGGCGTAGTCATGATAATATTGTACCAAGTTTTTTTGACTTTTAAGGACAATTTATCGTTTGATATCCTCCATACTTGCCGGTTCATACCATATTAGAAATCGTTTTCAAATGTGCACAGTTTTATGCAACCTTAACTGCATGTGTGTATGCATATTTAATACATTTACAGATTTATGACGAATTTGGCGATAGATTAAGGGCATATGGAATTCAGCTTAAGAGAAAGAAGCATACCCATAAAATAAATAACCAAGAAATGTGTCATGACCATGACATTCTTGAAGAAACTTGAAAGACATGTAGGACTTCATACACATCGACAAAATATACTATATGAAGTAAGAGGAATGCAATGCATCTCACATTGGCTAGTATCTCATAGTGGCACATTGTACTGCTAGTCACGTAAGAGAATATTAGGATAACTATAAGCTCACTTAATATAAAATATGAAGCAAATACTATTTAAAAGAACACTTTATGACACACTAAAACAGGTTATAGCCTCACTTGAAGTGTTTCCACGGAAGCATAATTAAATATAAATCGTCATACATTCATGCTTACACAAATTTATATATATGAATTAATCTTGCTATTTCCATAGATAAATAATTTGTGATTGTAAAACTGATACAAATATACTTTCAAAATAGAGATTTTTCAACAGAATCTATGACAACATTAAATGCAATAAACAGCTTCTTTCTGTACATATTCTTACTGCATACATATACATTATAAGTTAAGAAACCAGTAAGAATAATAAAAGCGAAAAAAAAGAGAGAATAATTATTAAGGCTAAGTAAAGTTGCATATAAACACAAAGAGCATCTATACAAGGAAACAAAACTGACGAAAACTTAAAACGCCAAATATCAATGGTTGCATCATAAGGAGGATTATATCCTGGAACAGCATACTTAGCCCCCCTTCTGGTTTGTTTCCCCAGATGTCATAACACCTGATTTTAGAGTTTTTGTCATGGTGTTGCGTTTTTAATTTTTTAAATATTTTTTTTATAATTTTAATTTTCTTTTCATACATACAACAAGAAAAATAACCATATGGTAACGCATATATTCTCATTGAATCATATATAGCTATGATAAATATTAAACAACAACAAACTCCACATAACAACACAATATCTGCATGTTAGCACGTGTTACTACTTGCATTTATGCCATTACTACCCTTAGAAAGTCCATCACTGGCCATTGTTTACAACAGCATGTCTTCTCCAAATATCCCTCTCTCACCAACCCAACAAAATGCATGCAACAACATCTCACAAAAACGGAATAGAGCA
>Ga0115856_100406_pt1 | contig 16071 bp, 15 predicted proteins | sample InSIn4gowninarea_FD_83870 | JGI IMG/M metagenome (GOLD analysis project Ga0115856, IMG submission 83870)
GGTCATGCCCTAGCGAAGTGTGGGTATACTAAGCAGAATGTAGACGAGTTTTATGAAATAGCTGATGCATTGTCCTCTATGCGGGCACCTTCGCGCGCACAAACATGGTAAGACGAGTAAAGGTTCTCAACGCTACTTCTGTAGAAAATGTCGGCAAACCTTCACCGATACGCTCGATACGCTTTACTACCGTCGTCAAGTAAGTGAAGAAGATGTGCGGATTGTGCTGCAATCTCATGCGGAAGGTAGCAGTTTGCGGGGCATTAGTCGTATTAGTGGCTTAGCTTATGACACGGTAGCCAGCATTGTCCATGCTGCCAGTGAAAAAGCACAAATGGTGCATAATATCGAGGTGCAATCTGTAGATACGGATGCCATTGCTGCTGATGAACTATGGTCGTTCGTTGAAAAAAACAAAAACATTGCTTGCCAGACGAACTCGTTGCTGGAGATTGCTGGATAGCTTTGAGTTTAGCTCAGTTAAGTGGGTTGATTCTGTGTGGTCGTGTGGGCAAGCATACTGACGAGTTAGCGCAGTCACTGGTGAGTAGTACTGAAGGTAAGACCGATTGCAAGGAATGGCACACTGATAGTTGGGACGGATACGGGCGAGTATTGCCAGAGGAAGTTGACCATTACACCAGCAAAGCTTTGACGCAACGCTTGGAGCGAACCAACGGCATTGTGCGTCAACAGACCGGACGTTGGCATCGGCGACAAAACAAGTTCAGTAAGTTGTGGAACCAGACGAAAGTCACCCTACGCTTGATTATCAGTTACTTCAATTGGATTTGGCGGCATTCGTGCTTGGGAACGGTGGCTGCTCAAAGAGCAGAGTTAACCGATCATCCTTGGACTTGGAATGACATCGCTACCTATCCCACACTTTTGTAGGGCATGACCGGGCTGCGTCAAAGTCCCGAAACTGGAAAGACAGACTGCATCATCATCGATCGAGTGGGAAATGTTCAGCGGCACGGGTTTGTTGAAGATATACGCCAGGTAAGCCTAGAGCCAAGCCAGTCACATGATTCTGATGAAGCCCCCAAAAAGATTTGCCCGCCCGAACATGGAGGGTGCGCTGCTATCCTTTACGCTTTCCAAATCAAATGTCCAGGGTGCGGTTATGTCTTCCCTCAATTAAAGAAAGTTTATCTGCTGCCAGAACTAGAACAACTGTTGAGTCAAGAGGACATTGAGCGCTACGAGTTCTATCGTCAAACACTGAAAGAAGCTTATGAAAAGAATTTCGACCCTGGTTCATCTGCTCATATATTTCGTAGCAAATTTGGTCACTGGCCGCCAAACGCATGGGCACTAGGTGCTGTTTTTGGACATCAGCCAAATCAACTCCAACGAAACTCGTATCACAAATATTTGAGTGCTATAGCGCAGCGCAAGCAAAAACAAGAGTCGTGGATCGAGCGCTATGTAAGCCTTGAATTTGGATTTGCTCTTGATTGAGACTGAATACTTAGATCGTCAAAAACGCTTGAACTACCAGGAATCAAAGCGATCGCCGCTGCAATGAGTCAGAGCGCAGTTTTTTGTGTTGCGGTGGTTGATTGTGTTGGGTGAGGCTGTACTGGGCATTTTGGATAGCAATTTTTAGATGGTTCTGTGCAGCCAACTCTCCACTACGCTGTCTGATTTTTACCAGCTGCGGGTCATGTTCTAAAATCCGGTTCAGCCTTTGGCCCGTATACCCGTCCTTCATGGCAGACTTCGCAACAGTAATAGCCGTCTTCATCGGATGCTTCGGGTCAGCATTCTGGCTGTAATGCACCCACAGTTTGGGAGCCATTAATCGCTCGTGCTGTATGATGTCTTGCTGCATGGCGGTTACAGCTTTTTCTGATAGGGGTGTTGGCTCCGTTGGATGATGGAAAGACTTCGCAATATCTATAATTCTGTGTAAATATTGTTCTGGCTTACCAAGTGCCTTAGCTGCCTCTAACCATTGCCACAAACCATTTGAAGTCTTTTTATGCTCCAATACATCCTGCTGTAAAGATTTAGCAGCATTTTCAGGTAGAAGTGTATTTTTCTTAGCAAGTGAAGTGACAATGGCAATGCGATTGATATAAGTTTCAGGTTTACCAAGTGCAGTAGCGACAGCCTTCCAGTCTTCAATATCGCTCTTTGCAGTGCTAGAGCCAACGAGTTGCTGATTCCAGTCGTTACCAATAGTGGGTATTACTCTAGTAACGCTGGGTAATTGCGATGCCACGAGCCATGCCATCAGTTCTCCTGCCCGATCTACGTCGTGAGCGACTTTAATTGTAGTACCCTCCATTGCTGCGATGCGGAGCATTTCAATCGGTGCGGCTCCATTGCCATCACTGGCGATAAACATTGACTTACCTTGCTGCTTAAATAAGGCAGCAGCACTTAGCGCGTCGATTGCTGCTTCGGTTAAGACAATTTGCTCTAACTTTCCTAATCCTGTAGTAAATGAAAACCATCCCCCCTCACGACGACTATTCTTTGCTAGTCCCTTAAAAGAGCTACCAGAGTATGTGCCGCGCAAGCTAGCACCAGTAATATCGCCTTCAACACTCTTACGCAGGAATACAGCATTTTGCCTATTGTCGGCATAGATTCTACCCTGACGATGCAGTTCATCTATTAAGCCAGCAGGAAGTTGGCGTTTTGCTGTTAAGTATTGCCGCACTGCTGTCCACTTGGATTCATCTGCTACTGGTGGAATGAATGGCTTTCGTTCTGATGCTACTTTGAAATCGCCTGCGAACGCGGATTGTGGTGGTAGAGAACTAGCACCATTGGATAACCAATCAAGTGCCTCTTTAAAGTTTTGCCTTTGGACGTGCATCACTAGGTCTATTGCACCATATCCACCCTGTTGACTTGCGTGGTCATAGAACTTGCGATCGTTAATGCTGATAATTAACCCATCGGTAGTCATCAAAAGGAAAGGATACAATGGGAATAGCAGACCTCTGAGTTCGATCGTTGGCTCATGCCCGAATCCTTGCCTACTTGTCCAACCTGTCACTCTGATGCTGTGGTTAAAAACGGTCGAACCCGTCACAGCAAACAGAACTACAAATGTCGTGAGTGTGGTCGCCAGTTTGTCCTTGACCCGCAATGGCGAGCCGTAGGCGAGGAACATCGCGCCATCATTGATCGATTGTTGCTGGAAAAGATTCCATTAGCGGCGATTGCTCGTGCGATGCAGGTTTCAGAGCAGTGGTTGCAAAGCTATGTCAACGCCAAGTATGCAGCCGTACCTCAGGAGGTGAAGGTCAGCCCAAAGCCAAAGCACCGCTTAACGGTGCAGATGGATGAACTTTGGTCATTTGTTAAAGACAAGGACAATGAACAATGGGTTTGGTTAGCGATTGATGCTGTCACTCGCGAGATTGTTGGGTGTTACATCGGAGATCGCAGTGGCAAGTCTGCAATCGCCTTATGGGATTCCTTACCGGCTGTCTATCGCCAGTGTGCAGTGACCTGCACCGATTTCTGGTCATCTTATCCAGTTGCCCTGCCGAGTAAACGACATCGGGCAGTCGGCAAAGAAACTGGTTTGACGAGCTACATTGAGCGATTCAATTGCACCATTAGACAGCGAGTATCACGGCTAGTTCGGAAAACTTTATCGTTCTCAAAAAAGTTGGAAAATCACATTGGAGCAATCTGGTTGTTCATCCACCACTACAATGCTTCTCTTCCTATACGCTCATCCTTTCCTATTTAGGACTACCAACCCATCCTTACGCCACTTATGTTTGTCATAACGGTGGGGCTGTAACCCAAGCATAAGTGCAACATCTTCCAGGGGTAGGTTACGCACTTGGTCTGCGATAGCTTTTATAGAGTTTGTTTGGTCTTCAAAGTCGGGGTAATTTTCATTAGCAGTAGGTAAGTTTGTTGCTGTTGGCTCGGCTGCTCGATGATTTGCGCTCTTGTGCTGATAGTTTTGATCGACTGCTGGATTATTTGATGCTTGATTTTCAAGCAGGGCGGGGATTGAATCAGCGATGGGGCACAGTTGTTCGTGTTGGAGCGTTACCTGTTTTGTCATAGCTGCTTCTATTTCCAAGTCGCTATGGTTTTCCTCAAGATCGGGGGCGGATATTAGCTGCTGTTGCGGCTCAAGAGTCGTTAGGGCTGGTGTTGATGGCAGATCTGCTGGTGTTGATGGCAGATCTGCTGGTGTTGATGGCAGATCTGCTGGTGTTGATGGCAGATCTGCTGGTGTTGCTGAGAGATTTCCAACTGCTTCTCTAATATCTTCACTAGATGGTCTACTGCTTGCTCCAACTGCTGCTGCTGTTTCATTTGATGCTGTGAGATCTGCCAAGAAGTTTCCAAGCCTTTCGACAGTTGCACCTGTTGGCGTGTTTGTTGCTGTGTGATGTCGATCAATTTGTTTAAGTTTTCGCGCAATGTCCCGGTCTGACTCATCCGTAAAGCTGTTGAGACGATTTCTTTGAGTTGATTGACTTGCTGGAATTGGGAGAAAAGAACTTTGTCGATTCGGATTAAGCCCTGATTCGAGGATTGGTTGGTTATGTGGTTTGATTGCTCCAGGGCTTCGATCCGGTCTACCAGGTTTTCTAGCACTTCTTTGTAGCAGCCGATCTCGACTTGGATCTGTTTGACTTCGCTCATCACTGGCTTCAAGGCTATTAGCAATGCTTCTACCAACATCTGTTGAAAAATAGCGTTTGGGCTGTTGGGGATTTCTGGCTGTGGTGTTTTCATGGGTAGGCTCAAGATGTTTGGATTCAATGGATAGTTGCTCAACTATGGATTCAAGTTGAGGCGGTAGCTTTTGGCTAAATTCTTCTAGCCGCGAACAAGCTGCATCAGCAGATAAATCAGCCTGTTGCTGAAGTTTCCGAATGCGGTCAAGCTGCAATGAGGAGGAGCGATCGCCCTTATGGGCAGTATCAAGTTGATTTGCTCGCTCTTGCGATGGAGGAATGGAAGAAGTCAGATTTGGGTTCAAGTACGGCTGCTTTCTGGGCAGCGCTAACTGATGCCCTCTAGGGGTTACAAAATCTCGTAATAAAGTGGGACATCCTCTTTGGGGGATCTGTTGGTACAAATGAATAGTCTGTGTGGTTACAGGATGTCCCACTTTATTACAGGAATCCCTCGGGGCAGCTTTTTGTAGTAAATCAATATTTTTAGGTTGTACTTCCACAGAGCCTTGGGCTGACAGTTGTTGTGCAACACTTCTACCAAGGCTTGCTCCATCAAGTTGAGTCTCAGCAGATTGAACTGAATTGTTATTTTCCTCCTTAGTTTGCCCCAAAACAAGGTAGTCTGCGACTAACTTTTCTACATCAGCTAAAACTGAATCTGCTATATAGAACCCATTTGACATCTATTACTAGGCTGCAAGCCGCTTAATCATCAACCTGACGAAGCAGAGATTGAGCTTTGTGGTGGCATGAGGCAGGGTGCGCTCAAAGTTCTTCACTAAGCTTTTGCAACGTTCCATCCAAGCATTCGATCTCTCGATAACCCATCGCGCCACTGCTGGGATAAATCCAGATTTTCTGGTCGCGGCTTTCTCTTGTTTTGACGGTTTCGTCGAAAGCTCAAACTGAATCTTTTGCATAATTTGGGGATACACCTTCTTGAGCGCAAGCGCGAGATGCTCCGGATGATAGCCGTGGTCTAACAAGATCGTAATCTTGGGAATGTTCATCGGCTTGACGCGAAAATAGTCGATGTTTTGGGTCAACATCTCAATCAACCCTATATCATCAGAAACACTGGCTTTCGTGCAGTGCGTGAAGAAGGGAAACCCCAACGTATCGACCGCAAGATGTCGTTTGATGCCATTGGTCGCTTTGTAGAAGCAGAAGCCTTTTGACTCCACACTCGCATTGCAGGTATTCTGTACAGCTTGCGAGTCGATGATAATTAAGGTTGTCCACTTGGCTTTTTTTTGACGTTTTCGCGCACTTGTCCATGTAAAACATTCATCAGTTTCTCGATTGAACCCGCTTTGCGCCACTGTTTGTAGTGCCAGTAGACCGTTGAGTAAGGCGGTAGGTCGAGGGGCAAATCTTCCCAATTGCAGCCATTCTTCAGTTGATAGAAGATGCCATCTAACAGTTCTCGCTTTGTCCAGTTGGGCGGTCGCGTTTGTTTCTTCTGAGGCAGGATCTCAGCGAGTAAGGGTTCAAGAATTTCCCACTCTTGATCGGTTAAACTGCTGGAGTACGGCATAAAGGCTGGATTTGGCTAGGAGTCACAATCTTACTTGCTACCCTTAATAGATGTCAAATGGGTTCTATAACACTAGCAATTTGGTCGTAATGTACTTTTTGCTTTTCCTTGCTTGGGGTGATGATTGTTTTAAAACCTAGTCGTGTTCCGGTAGTGTCTTTTCCTGATTGGTTTTTTCCTACTGGGAATTGACGGATGTTAAAACCAAGGAAATTAAATCCAGGTTCTTCTTGCTCATACTGATTTAGGGTATGAGTAAGCCTTGTTTTACTAGGTTTCAATTCAAGCCCAATGCCTTTTAACCACTCAGAGATTATTTCTCTGCATCTAGTGACAACGGTGATGTCTTTGTGTAGTACCACAAAGTCGTCTGCATATCGGATAAGAGAGAGGCTTTTACGGTTGTCCCGTTTACCCCCTGGTAGCGTTTGCGCATATTGTTTTATCCGATTTTCCATCCCGTGAAGGGCAATATTAGCCAGTAGTGGAGAAATTACTCCACCTTGAGGCGTACCCTCAGATGTTGGAAACAACTGCTCTCCGTCCATCACTCCCGCTTTTAACCATGCTCGAACCTGTCGGCGTATGGTGGGGAATGTATTCAATTTTTTTAGCAGTGCTTCATGGTTAATACGGTCAAAGCATTTTGCAATATCAGCATCTAGTACATATCTAGGTTTCTGATTGATTGCAATATATATTGCTTGAATCGCATCAAGGCATGAGCGTCCGGCTCTGAACCCGTATGAGTTAGGTTCAAATCGCGCCTCCCATTCTGGCTCTAATGCCAGTTTGACTAACGCTTGCAAGGCTCGGTCATACATTGTAGGTATTCCTAAAGGTCGTTTTTCATCCGTTCCAGGTTTTGGAATCCATACTCGCCTAGTTGGACTGACCTTTGACCCAAGTTTTAATTTACTTATCAGGCTTAGACGTTGCTTTGGGGTTAGTGATTTGACACCATCCACACCAGCCGTCTTTTTCCCAATATTATCTTGGGTAACTCTACGAACCGCTAAAACCCTTGCTGACCAAGACTTCATCAACGTTTTTTGGAGTCTACGAAGTGCTTTCACATCGCCACGAAGAGAGGCTTTGAATATTCTCTTTTGCAACTTATAAATCTGACGTTCCAGCTTTCGCCAGTTAATCTGATTCCATTCCACCGTAGTCTTTAAACTCGTTTTAGACATATCCATTGCTACTTGAAACTATTCATTCCAAATCACCGTGAGAACGTCAGCTTATCTCTGGTATTACCCAAAGCATTTGCTTCTTTCTCAATCTTTCCCACTTACTGCATCTGGTTAGTACCTTCTCAAGGATTCGACCACTTGAGAGCATATAAGGGGTTACTTCGTTCCAAATGACCATACTATGTACCTTTAGAGTGATGCTTTTCGCCGGGTTTATTGGAAGTGCTTATTGGTCAATGGCAAAATTGCCAACTCCTTATCCTTTGCCTTTTGGCTCCAGCGTAATAAGCCTTATTTCGCTGGTTCAATGCTTACGACGATTCAAGCGCATCTTCACTTACGTTACTCATGGGTACTTTTGCTCGATGGATACCGGATTAGGCTTCCAGTAGAGCCACCTTTTCACCCCGCTTTACGGATTGATGACTAGTCGCTACCGTAGGGGTAATGCTTTCAGCCCTGCACCTGGGCGGTAGGATTCTCACCTACATGGTCATTTAGTTGTCAAGGTTCTATCAACCTTGCTAACCGTCCTTGAGTATTTCTACTCATTTAGGTTAAACGAATCGCACCTGCCACAGCATAATTGCCTCGATATTCAACACCGATGCGTCATGCAATAAATCGTCTGCCATGTGCGGCAGAACTCGCTTGAAATCAATCGAGGTATTTTTGCACTCAAATAGCTGGCTCAGTTGCTCTTCATCAGCTGATGTGACTTCATCTGACTGACACCGCAGCGCTGCCACTAGTGCAGAGAACGATTCCTTGGATAGTCCCGATTGCAGCCTGACTGCATCTAGTCGAGCTTGCTCCTGCCACTGGGGTAATCCTTGAGCCAGAATCCCAGTGACACTAGTGACAGTTAGTGAAAAGCTTGCTATACCTGGAATAGAACTGTCACTGCTAACAAGAGTGTCACCAGTGACAGTAAGAATCTTCTCTAACTCAAATTGCGCTTGTGAAACAGCTTGTTCAAAATCAGGCGCATTGCGTGCTGCTTGTGCGATTGAAATCAGACTCTCACTAAAGCTTCGGCGGTAATACTTTTGTTGAAGTAAAGAAGCGTGCTGCCGAATGTGATGGGAATGCACTGTGCGATCTAACAGTGATGCCAGCTTAGTCTTGCCTCCTATTAACTGGAGAATTCCTTTTTCGGTCATTCTCAAAGTCACTGTCAGTAGATCTGGCTTCAAGCAAGAGTAATGTAGCTCTAGCATTACTCTAAAAATTTGCTGGTGGGTAGAAATTGAAAATGCTTCTGTTGGTAATTTCTCTACTGCTGCTATTGCTCCAGGGTCGAGCAGAATTGCCCCAAGGATGGATTCTTCTAGTTCAATTGCACAAGGTGATATATCGAGTTGGGAATAGTCACTTACTCGTGTCATCTCGGATTCTCCTATTGGAGCCGAGACAAGCGAAAGCTAGCCTAGCAAGCAAAAAGTTGCTACAATCGACAGAAAGTAAAGCGGTCGCCAAACAGCTTCTACTAACTGTCGGGATATGCCTTTATTCGCTTCTCCCGGCATTGTATTTTTTCTCAAGAATAGTCAGCAAAAATGCGAACTTAAAAACTCGTACCGAGTAATCCTGTGCTTCTATCTAATTAACTTGCTGGCATTGTAGGAATAAACTATTACTTTGATCGAGATCGTCACCTACTCCAATAGTTTGCTTGGGTTTGACTAAAGAGGTTATCACTCCCAATATCAGAGTTCAAGGGGAGCAAAAATGGATATACGCCGGAGTCACAGGCTGTTAATACGCCGGAGTCACAGGCAAAACTATACGCCGGAATCACAGGTAACTGAATTGGATATACGCCGGAGTCACAGGCAAAACTATACGCCGGAATCACAGGTGCGGTCTTAGAAGTTTTACTTGGGGAAGAATTTTGAAATGCAAGACGATAAAATTGTACGCCGGAGTCACAGGCAAAACTATACGCCGGAATCACAGGTAACTGAATTGGATATACGCCGGAGTCACAGGTAAAACTATACGCCGGAGTCACAGGCAAAACGATAAAAATCATACGCCGGAGTCACAGGTTAGTGTTGAGATTTGTTACGTTGATTGATGTTAGTTCTCGTAAAGGCGTTTTAACAGCGTAAATTATGCACAACTAGTAGAATCCGCTCAACTAATAGGTGGTAGTTGTGAAGGAAGAGAATGCTACATTTCCCGTTGACGGGCAGTTTCTAATGGTTTTACCAAGAGCTAGTGCCTCGATTAGAAACCCAGACGTGCAACTGCCGAGCTTAAGATCGGAGGGTGACAGTTATTATTTAGAAATGCGGATTGAAACCGATCCTAAAGACATTGGTGAAGTTGCACTTACGCGGCGGGTACTTCTAGAGGATCTCTCTGAGGAGGAATGGGAGGATTTGAATGCCCATTATGCCAACTTAGATTTAGAAGTATGTAAAAACCTTGGGATTGGTAAAGGATTAGAAAAAATTCAAGATTCTAGGATTCAGCGCTTGTTTATGGCGTTGTTGACTTTTTTGAATCCGCGCCAAGTTGCTGTAGTGCTTTTTCTGTACAAGGAAGCAGCGAAACAAGGAAACGGACCAGTAGTTTCATTTCGTTCTAACGATCTTTTGGAAAGCTTGGGCTATACTCGTGCCAAAGATGGAAGTTTTACAGCTAGATCGCGATCGCAGCTAAATCGGGACTTGGTAGCGCTTCACCGGACTGAATTGGTCATGGCTCAATCGCTAAAAAAAGGAAATACGATAGGAGCGAAAGTTATTGTCAAGAGCGTGCTACGTATTAGAGACTATGAGATTGATAACGTTCCGCGAGATTTCGATCTTACTAAGGCAGCTGATTATACCTACGAACTAGCTGATGCTTATACGTTGTCGTTGGAGTTTTTTGAAGGACCTAACCGAACTGGTGATTATGTATTATTTTCAAACAGCATTGAGATCCAACAAAAGCTTGGAATTAATGCTAAAAATAATTACAGTATGAAGCTTTTAGTATACCTTGCCAGTCGCATGAAATGGGATAAGCTTCAAGATGGACAGTATCTTTCAATTTCAAAGCAGTACCTCTTCAAAAATCTCGATCTTTTGGGTAGTAATCTGTCTAGAAACAACCAAATTTTATGGCGAACAATAGAGGAACTGAAACACCAAGGTTACATTTTAGAAGCACAAGAATTGCCAGGTAAGCGGAAAGTAACCAACATACAATTCCGAATCAATCCTGAAAAAATCCGTTGCAGTCAATACAGATCATGATACTTCTCGCTTTGTGATTACAAATTTACAAAGCATCCAAAAATTCCTCTCGGCTAATGCCAGCAGAGTACAAAAGATTCCAAATAGTTGCCGATGCCAATGGATAGCGCAGCGGTACTACGCAGATAACTTCACTCTTCTGGGATTGCTTCTTCAAAACTACACAACGGCTAGTTCTTCTAAACCCTAAACGTTCCCGAGCATTAATGAATCTGCCTGAAGAAACTTGAGGTAAGGAGGGAGGAGTAAAATTTAATTCGTCAGTGCCGATTAAAACAGGCGTAATGTTTAGATTCGCTGCTTGCAAATATACCTGCGTAGTCTTTTGCAGGTTAATAAATGCTGATTCTAATGTCGTGCCTTGATCTACTGTCCCTAAAGCGGGGCAAACGGCGATATAAATATTTACTTCGTAAACAGAAAATACAGCAAAGTTCTTCAGGTGCTGCTCATAAAGGTGGTAATTTCAATTGTGAGTGGAAGCGTGATTTTTGAATGGGTCGCGCACTAAAACAGAAAGTAAAAATCTCTGTCATGTGAAGTAGAAAAGGCGGCTTGAGCGCTCATGCTATCGGGTAACTGACAAGTAGTATTTAATGGCAATGATTCGCTGTAATTGCCCTGAGATCGCGCGTCTTACATTCATGGCTATGTCTCTTTCAACTTGCCTACTGCTGTGCCTGGGTTGAAAGTTGCCTGTTTGCTAGAATGCACGTATAAAGGAAAAGGGAGACAGAGACAGCCCTCGACCTACCTGGCAATCAAGAAGTAGATGACCTGTGAGAAAGGAATGCCATGCCTTAGTGAGACAGACCAGGGCTTAAATGGTTAATATTTGAAGCGAATGGCAGATAAAAAAACCGAATGTTATTTAATTGGCAGAATCCCAAAATCTGCTGCTACTCTTGCGCTAACGCGCTTTTGAGAGCGAAAACTTGCTGAATTTAACTTAAACGTAGACATACATTTTGACGCGATCGCTCGTCAAGCGGCAAGCACGAATTTCTTTTTCTAGAAAAATAAAATTATGTCCGAAAAAATATCAGATCCTAAGTTCTGCCTTGGAAGTGTTGTTAAATGCAACAAAGAAAGCGGATGCCAGTTGGTTGGCGGTATGGCAATAGTAATCGACAGCAAATACATAAGCAATGAGTATTGGCCGGGCTGGACGTAAGTAAGTCGTGGAGAAAATTTATAAGTATGTAACGAACAATTAACCAGAAGAAGGAGAGCTAAATTTTACACGTTGCGTATTGTAATTTCCTTTTTCTCCTCTTGTTTTGACACCATCAATAACGGCATAAGCAAGGTCTAATTCATCTTCAAAGCTTTTCGATGCGAGTTCATCTTTTTTCAGGTGTAGCCACTCTAATTCAATAGGATTCATTTCTGAACAATATTTGGGTAAAAAGAAGATGTACAAACCCATGTCTTCCCACGAGGACCATAATTGCTGAACTTCTTTACATCGATGGATTGGGCCGTTATCCTGAACGATGACTCTGATGCGTCCTGTCTTTTGGGCTTCCGCTGCTTCAAGCTCCATCATCTGAATATAAGATTTACGTGAAACACCCCCAATCACCAGACCGTAAACAAAACTAATTAAGGGTTGAAGAAATCCAATAATACTTAATCTTCGACCTCGACGCTTACTCTGCTCTAAACGTTTTTGTTGACCTCGAAAGTAATAGCTATAACTTGGTTCGCTCCATGCACAAAATCCTGATTCATCCACATATTTTAAATCTATTTCTCCCGCAGCCGCAGACAATTCCAACATTTCTAAGTCTGCCTGTTTGATTTGTTGTAATACTGGATCTTGTTTTCCTTTATGGCTTTTTCTAGTTCGCTTCCAGATGACCCCCTTTTTTTTAGTACCTGCCTTAGCCAGTCAGGACTTAATTTTATCGAACGTTCTTGTTCTAATTTTTGGGCTATTTGAACGCTGTTATATGTACGTGGTTCTTTCTCTAAACATTCTTCTAAAAACACCATGTCAGCTTCCGCCCACCTTGGTTTTCCTCCTCGTCCTGGTTTTTCCCAAAGCCCTTCTACACCTAGTTCTTTCCATCTATGCAAAACTTCTCGCACTGTTTGGGCAGTCCAGTTAAAGTGAGCCGCTATCTTCTCCACGTACCAACCATGTGCGCTCAATCTAATCACTTCTGCTCTGTCTTTCACTTTCTGCGGTACATATGCCGTTCTTAGGTTGAACAGAGTTTTATCTTGCTCTCTAGTTAGAAATACCCTTAAACGACTGCCCATGTCACTGTTACCGTGGTAGATGGATTCTATGTATTTAATTATCTTTACATAGTTTGGTTTTTTCACCTTGTTCTACTTATAGAACCCATTTGACATCTATTACTAGGCTGCAAGCCGCTTAATCATCAACCTGACGAAGCAGAGATTGAGCTTTGTGGTGGCATGAGGCAGGGTGCGCTCAAAGTTCTTCACTAAGCTTTTGCAACGTTCCATCCAAGCATTCGATCTCTCGATAACCCATCGCGCCACTGCTGGGATAAATCCAGATTTTCTGGTCGCGGCTTTCTCTTGTTTTGACGGTTTCGTCGAAAGCTCAAACTGAATCTTTTGCATAATTTGGGGATACACCTTCTTGAGCGCAAGCGCGAGATGCTCCGGATGATAGCCGTGGTCTAACAAGATCGTAATCTTGGGAATGTTCATCGGCTTGACGCGAAAATAGTCGATGTTTTGGGTCAACATCTCAATCAACCCTATATCATCAGAAACACTGGCTTTCGTGCAGTGCGTGAAGAAGGGAAACCCCAACGTATCGACCGCAAGATGTCGTTTGATGCCATTGGTCGCTTTGTAGAAGCAGAAGCCTTTTGACTCCACACTCGCATTGCAGGTATTCTGTACAGCTTGCGAGTCGATGATAATTAAGGTTGTCCACTTGGCTTTTTTTTGACGTTTTCGCGCACTTGTCCATGTAAAACATTCATCAGTTTCTCGATTGAACCCGCTTTGCGCCACTGTTTGTAGTGCCAGTAGACCGTTGAGTAAGGCGGTAGGTCGAGGGGCAAATCTTCCCAATTGCAGCCATTCTTCAGTTGATAGAAGATGCCATCTAACAGTTCTCGCTTTGTCCAGTTGGGCGGTCGCGTTTGTTTCTTCTGAGGCAGGATCTCAGCGAGTAAGGGTTCAAGAATTTCCCACTCTTGATCGGTTAAACTGCTGGAGTACGGCATAAAGGCTGGATTTGGCTAGGAGTCACAATCTTACTTGCTACCCTTAATAGATGTCAAATGGGTTCTATAAGTGTTTTCAGTAGGCAGGCTCTCCCCCTCAAGTGAACGAGCGGTTATATCGGCTTGTCCAATTGAATGTTGATGTTCTGTAACAGGACTACTATTTGCCCTTTTCAATGCAGCAGCTTCAGTTTTGATTTGCAATTCCATATGCTGCCGCACCTTATCTAGGGCGCTTTCATTGGCTTTTGAGCGTTTTGCAAGTTCCAGTAAGCTTTCACTATCTTGGGTAAATAGTTTTAGCTCCTGTTTGCAGCGACTAACAGCAACATAAAAGCTTTCCCCAGTCACCGTAAAATCAGCAGCAGCTAATACCGTGTGTGCATCTTTGCCCTGAGCGGAATAGGTAGTCCTGACAATGCTGTAGTCTAGGTGCTGCGGCTGCGTTAGATCGATTGTTTCTGTCCGATTGTTATCTAGATACCTCAGCGTGGCAGTGTCGCCTGAAATTGCTTCGACTACTAATTCATTGCCGTTGTATCGCTCTAACTTACGATCGATTTTTGTCCACCGCAAGCGATCTCCTACCGCAATCGCTAGCTCGGTCTGTCGGTACACGGATTTGTCAAAGCGCGGGTCTACAGTAACTACTGTGCGATCGACACTAGACTCTAGTTGCAGAAAATCGGCACTCTTACCCACCACTTCATACGCTACGCCCTTTTCTAGCTGACGGCGTTTGTAAGAGTTAACTGGGACAACAATATCACCGATTTCAAAATTGTGCGTGTATTCAAACTTCACCTTACTCAAGTCGTTTTTGTTTTCCATTGCGACTAGTGCAACGCGGCAGAAATGAGGCGACAGTTTAGAATGTAGTTGAAGAAAAGTTGATTAGAAATAAAATAATCTGTGCGCGGACCTAAGCCAATCCCAATTGAACTGTCGCATTGTCAGCGCCTGCTGCTACAAAAAATAATAAGTCGTTCAACTAGTCCCCAGTACCAGGTCAAACGAGCCAAAATGATTCTGTGTATGGACTCTGGGAAAAACAACCAACAGACTGCCCAACAAATAGAAGTGCATCGAGAAACAGTGCAACAATGGCGCAGCCGTTGGTTAGCAGAAGTGCCGCGGCTAACTGCAATTGAGGTGTCAGGAGACAGTGATCGGGATCTGCGGTTTGCGATTGAGGAGATCCTGCGCGATCAACCACGAGCGGGAGCGCCAGTTAAGTTCACAGCAACTCAAGTGACACAGTTGCTAGCATTAGCCTGTGAATCACCTCAAGATTCAGGCGTTCCAATCAGCCATTGGAGTGCTAGGGATTTGGCAGATGTTGCGGTAAAACGGGGAATTGTCGCGGCGATTTCTGCACGGAGTGTGCAGCGGTTTTTAAAAAGAAGCACAACTCAAACCCCACCGGAATCGCTATTGGCTCAACTCTAGTCCTAAAGACCAACAAGAATTTGACTCCTCAGTAGAAACAGTATGTAACTTGTATGCTCAAGCCGCCGAACTTTATCAGCAAGGAACCTACGTGGTTAGTGTTGATGAAAAGACAGGGATTCAAGCTCTAGAACGTGCTTACCCTAGCCAACAGATGCAACCGGGATTTGTGGAACGGCGAGAATATGAGTACGAGCGGCACGGCACTATTTGCCTGATGGCTAACCTAGAAGTGGCAACTGGACAAGTCATTGCCCCAACGATAGGAGCCACTCGTACTGAGGTAGACTTTTTGGCTCATATTCAACAAATTGTGGCAAACCATCCAAAATCTGGCTGGATTTTGATTGCCGATCAGTTGAATACACATCAGTCTGAATCCTTGGTCAGATGGGTTGCTTCTGCCTGTGGCATTGAGTCAGATTTGGGAGTCAAAGGCAAGAAAGGCATCCTCAAGTCAATGGCAACACGCGCAGCGTTTCTACAGCAGCCGACTCATCGCATTCGATTTGTTTATACTCCAAAACACACATCTTGGTTAAATCAAATTGAGTTGTGGTTCAGTATTTTAGTGCGTCGCTTACTCAAGCGTGGTAACTTTACCTCAACTGACGACCTCAAGCAGCAAATCTTGTCCTTTATCAGTTACTTCAACCAGACTATGGCTAAGCCTTTCAAGTGGACTTATCAAGGTCGTCCACTGGTAGTATAAACTGACGACTCATTTCTGCCCCACTGCACTAG
>Ga0115856_100408_pt1 | contig 16036 bp, 7 predicted proteins | sample InSIn4gowninarea_FD_83870 | JGI IMG/M metagenome (GOLD analysis project Ga0115856, IMG submission 83870)
AAGAGCTGGAGGTATGATAATCAACTTATTCTATTCTTTATCTCATTGAATAAATGTAACATCTAAGTTAACACAGCATTTGCCCAACAATCTGGATCCCTGGCACTGTGAATGTGAATACGGCTGTACATTCTCTTCTTATGAGTCCGTGACTTATCGGATCGTACCACAGCTAAAACGTCACTAGAACTGTGAAACTAGAAATTCCATATGTGCTTTTTGTAATATTTTGTGAGTTAGAGGATGGCTATTGACATGAAAATTTAAGAATATCATGTATAAGTATGGAAAACGATGTAAAAGTAAGGAAGACGAATTTTTATAGAATATTTTCGATAAAATAAGCTGAAACTGGGGATGCTGCAGTTTCACAGTGCCTATTCACAGAACTGTACAGAATTACGATGCATACTTTCACTACTCTTGGAAGGAAATGCTTTGTTATAAAACTGCTAAATTACAGCTCTACTGGAAACAGAGTTTTTACTTCTTTTCACATTTTCAGAAGAAACAATTCTCTGCATGTTTTTATGCCATGATTCACATGTCGTCTACACACACACGCACACATATATATATAATTACGATTTATAACGGGCACATTTTAGCAACTCATCCATGTCCATTGCGAACTGATGGAAATTTTACAGAAAAAGTAAGAAGTAATGAATAATACACGCCAAAAGAAAGACATTAATTCGTCAGAGATTATTCGACAATCATATTCCAACAAAAAAATTCATCTTAGAAGCTTGAAGAAAAAAGAATGAAAAAATAAAAAGATTGCGAGATTGGAAATGTTTTTATGCTACCGGTCTGGCCATTACTTCTTATTTTTTTAATGCAATGTTCGTATATTTAAATCGTAATCGTAATCAATCATAATGTAAACAAGGAAGTTGTTTCGAAGTTTGAACTATTCTTTATAATTTGTAATGCGTATCCTCTAAAATACCCATGTACAAGCGGGAAACGTGCATGTAAAATCAGTGGACCCGCAACGAGGCACAAGCGCCACCATTGTGGGAGCATACGCCTGTTGAAATAATAACAAAAATATAATTTGTAATGGCCCTTTTTTTATTTATGTAGACATAAAGCTGGTGTCAGTTGATTACATGTGTTCTGTTAAAATAATTTTAGTCTTATTATATATCCTTTTTTGTCAGAAATCTACATTTGGTATTGATACGGTATGTAACTTTATGTTTGTAGATTATCTCAAATCAAGAATTGAATTTTCTATATAAATAATATAAAATAAACAAGGTATATCTCACCTTTTATTATGAGCTAGTATTCTTACATTTCCATGTTATCGTTAATTTTGTATTTTGGTTTTCATGTGATTTTTTTAGATAGTAAATTTTTTAGTTTTATTGAGAAGGCTGTCATTTCACATTTGAGCGTTGTCAATGTTTGGTGGCTGTTATGGACCACATAGATAAAGTATTTGGCTGTGTTGATTGCAGATATAAGGACATACTGCCAAAGAAATTAATATTATAGCAAATAATATAGCAAAGAATTCATAGTTCTTTTTTCATGATCATTTTGTCTGTATTTTATTGCACATATTACACACAGTTTAAAAACCACTAAACATTTTGCGAAAAAATATGCATATATGCATCCAAAAATATGCATATATGTTCCTATGTTTTTGATTTTGTTCCAGTTTCACGTGTTATTTATTTTATAATTTAGTGTTATAATTGAAGATTGTATGTTTAATTTACATTTTAAATATGCTTGAATGTTGGTTAGTATTGAACTGTTTATTTATATATCAGTTATATTCATTTATTGTCTCTCACTGTGGCAGACTTGATAATGATAGTTAATCAAATGTCTTTGTATGTTACTCTCAATACACAATTTAAGATATTTAGCTTTTTTAAAAAAAGATATTTTTGATTATATTTTTTAAATGTTTGATAAAATCTTTTTACTTTTTTTATTTGAAGAACAAAGATATAAAGGAAGAAGACTTAATACAGAAATGTAAGAATTTACTCAAGTTAATATAATTATAGTATTATAACAGTCTTTTGCTTGCTTTTTTGCCTGTTTGTATTGATGTTTTCCTGTTTTTCTTTTATAGATGATTTTAAAAAGTTTTGTGAAAACAAGTACAATTTAACAGTTATTCCAAAATGTGATTCTGATAAGTATGTTGTGCTAAAGTTTTTATATATTTTTAATTTTATGACATATATGAAACTAGTTTAATATTCACTTATATTATGTATGATGATAGATATTAATACAAATAAAAAGAATACAAATAAATAGAAATAGAAAATTTTTAGAAAAATGTTGAAAAAATATTTCAACACAAATTCTTATATGTGGAAATATTTTTTTAACTGTATGGCCTTGAGTTTGTCCTTTTGATTACTTCCGACAGGAAAATCCAGTTTTAGAGCCAAACACACCGAAACAAAAGGACACAACAAAAGTGGAGACACAAGATGTTCTCTCTCTAGTATGAGTCAAGATTCATTACACAGAGTGATTTTTGCCGATTATTCATCTGGAGAAAATTTTGAGCTGACTAATGTTCCTGTTATAAAAATGAAATCAGTAAAATCACATTACAATGAATTTCATGGGGCAGCAAATTTTGTTTATTGTAACTGTATTCCCATTGGAATGAATTTAGTAACACTGTATTTTATTAGGGGATTTGCTTACATTTCATTATGATATTTTCCCTTGCATCAGGATTTGTTTTAATGGGAATTTTCTGTTGACAGATTTGGTGGTAAAGGAGTTCTTGTGTGGGGTGGCATAATGTTGCACAGTTGTACACAACTGAACATCTTTCATGTGGTTATTGTCACCACACCTGCTATAAGGATGATGTCCTTGAAGTCTATGTGAGGTTGTTCAAGAGCAGGGAGATAGAAGCAATCAAGATGTTTAGGGGGTTCCAGATCCCCTAAATTTTTTAATATAATGAAAATACATTTATTTATGACTTGTAGTTTATGTATGGAAAAAAAATTGTGATTTGCTATCTATAATTTACTTGGGTCCCTCAAATTCAGGGAGCTAGCTACATGCCTGTTCAAGAGTACTATTATGTGTACTTTATTTTTATGGATGATAATGCATGCTCACACAGAACTCATATTGTTAATGATTTTCTTGAAGAAGATGATATTCACCATATGAGTTGGCTCTTGATCTGTCCTGATCTCAATTCTATTGGACATGTTTGAGATGGTATTGGAAAAGCCATAGTGTCACATAACCCTTTCTCAGAACCATTTAAAAGTTAAAACCCATGCTTTTGGAAGAATGAGCTTTATTGCCACAAGGATTTATCAACATCCTCATAAACAGTATGAGAGTTCATTATGAGGTTTTTATAACAGTGCATGGTGATCACACTCCATATTAGACAGATTTTCCCCAAGATACAGGCTTTATCTCTGGTTCATGATTAATACTTTTGGATATACCCTGTTTCTTAATTTGCAATTAAAATCTTCTATATTGTTATGTTGCCATATATTTTATTCCATTATATTGTAGCTCTGTTAAATTTCATTGTGATGCATTTAATAATTCATCAGTTTTAAAAGATTTTATTTTTGTCACCCTAATTTAGACACCAGTGTGTTTAGAAAAAAATCGGATCTTCTTGAAACTTAGAAAATAGATGTTGTTGATTAAAATAACATGTTTGATTGGTAATGCAAATTTCGTCATCATAAAATATTAGCATATTTGTTAAATTGTTAAAATGCTTTGTAAAACCATACAAAGCTAGCTTTTACTACCTTCAAAATACAATTGCAAAATCATAATGATTGCTTTGTATGTTTTGTTATCATATTATGTTATTGTTATTTCATATTTTGTTCATTATATTTATAGGAAAGCCATATCAATTACTTTTTTCCCGTCCAGTGATGAAATTAAAGAATGTTTTAAGTACTTTTACTTATTTTTAGAAGAGCCAAGACAACAGTATGTTCCCGCTTTTGTGACACTTCAAAATGGAGTATGAATTATTAAATCACTACAGTTATGTAATATTTAGTGTACATATATATTAATGCAGTATGTAGTGTTACATACTGCATTATTAAGATTTTGTATGTTGATTTTTTTATTATAAAAATAATTATTTATTTTAAGTCCAAATTCTATCTGTACAAATTCTAAATATGATGCATATCAGGCAAAAATATGCAGTTCTAAGACATGTGTAAAGTTTTAATATTGGAGAATATAATGTTTTTATGGGAAATGATAAATTTATTTCTCTGAATCCATCAGTTTCTTTTTAAAAAAAATATTTGTGATCTAATAAAACTGTTATGTGCCTTTAAATTGCTTATTATAATAATTAATTTATATGAGCATGTAATATTAGAATATGTTTATATTCTAACATTCTTAAAAGCAAATGGTTTGAAATCAAGTAGTATATAGTTAGAAGTGAGCCTATGTGCTCTAGCATTGTCCATAAAAATGAGCTGACCGATGACTTATTGCAGTCCTGAAAACCAAAATGTTAAGGTCTAAGATCTATCTCTATTTATGCTCAAAACTCAAGAAACCTGAAAAGCAATTGGAGAGCTATTGAGTTTAATGCCGACTTTGGCCACGACATTTCATCTGAAAAATTTTTTCTTTCCTGAGTTGTGAGAGAAAAGTATATGGTTGTAATATCTGTAGTATTATTGGGTTACACGAGGAGAATTAATGTCAGAGGGTGGAAAACAACAGGAAAACAGGATTTCAATGGAATTATTGTTACATAAATATCCGTGCAACTCATGAGAGGGTTGAAGTAGTTGTAGTCATTGAGGGTTGAAGTTGTAGTAGTCTTCTGATGCCCTATTAAAAGTGTCAAATAATAATATAAATTGATAGTTTTGATTCTTAAGTGACTGTACCCAGATCCTTTCAAGAAGAATTCAGTGTCTTTTCCTATTTCCTCAATTGTCTCTCTTTAAACTACATGTTGCATCTGGCTGTGATAGCAACTTTTACTTAAACAAAGAGTAATGTGTATTAGTACATTAAAAGAAAAATTAATTCATAACTATTTAAAATTTATTTTGCATTGTATTCTGGCATTCAATATGTTATTTTATGAAAATACATTAAAATATATGTAATTATTTCAGACAGGATTCTGTGAATTCAGAAACTTAAGCAGTGGATCATATCAGCTAATGGTTTGTATTTTATTTTATACTTTCATTGCATATTGAATTCCAAATTTAAAGTTTTAGTTTCTTCAGCAATTTTTGAGAATTTCAATTGCATAAATTATGTGTTAAAATAATTATATTATTGTTTGAATACTATTTTAGTATAATTGTTCTATTTATGGTACTATGTTTATAAAACAATATTTTTGTCATACATTTTTGCAAAACATTTCTTGTAGTATTTTTCTTTATTCTTTTTTCTTCAACCACTTATGAGACATGCCTTGCTACATGTTTTTTGTTTATAATTAGGATTATTTATAAGTTTTCTTGCAAATATGTATATTATTGGGTTGTTGAATATAATTGTATTATCCATTGTGTTTTAACATATTTCTAATTTAATAATAAAAAATAGGAAATAATTAGGATAAATAATAATCCTGTCACAAAATAGAACTCCATTAAAATTACTTGACAATTCATATTCAGTATTATTCTTCCTATTTATGAAAAAACAAATTATTAAGCTGTATTTCTTTTTCTGATTTGTAAAACTCAAGCATAATAATGAAACAATTTCTTTAACATTGTTTCTAATGTGAAACAACTCCTATAAGTTTGTAACATTAACACTTCATAAGTAGCTGTTTATTTTTAGATTAAAAAGTTTATAAAGTAGACTCTCGATTAACTGGGATGGTTGGGAAATGCGCCATCCTGAATAAGAGAATATCCCAGATAGTCAAATTTTGATGAAACATTAAACAAAAGAAAACATGAAGTTGTTATACAATAGGACATTAAACATTTAATCAATATAAAAAAGCAAATGAACATAAATTTTAATTTTATTTTACTTTACAATAAATGCAATATACAAAAAAAAGTTCATCACATTTTTGTGAAGAATGAAGTGATAGAAGTATATTTTCGTTTTTAATTTACTCTTTGACGAATTTTGCTACGCAAATTTCTCAACATCATTTTTTCAGCTGGTATGCTTTCATCATCTTGCTTGAAGTAATTAAGTAAGGCCTCAGTGTGTACTAATGCATCGTCATGCCTTAATTTTTGATGAGTTACAATATTTTCTTCATTCACTTTCAAGTCATTCTTCAAAATTTCTCGTTTCTTTTGAGCCACAAGTAACAAAATGCCATCACCACTTAAAACTTTGTAACATTCCAATTTCAAGTTTTTGTCAATCCATTGCTGCACTGCCTCTTTGTCGATGTTTTCAGAATTGCCTAACTTTTAAAATCTTCTAAGATCATTCAATACAAATCTGTACTGTCATTGTCTGCGGTAGAAAATTCCTTTTCTTCCTCTGTTAAAACTACCCTCCATGATTTCTTTACCACAGTGCCTTTCACTAATTTCTACATAGCATTCACATAATAAATTGCATCCAAAACAGTGAGATTTTTCCAAAAAGAAAGCAAATTATTGTAACCTTCCTCTACCACAACTTAAAAGCAAATTTCTGTGGAATATTGTCTTACAGCTTACAGTATATTGTCTATTGTAGAATATGGTCTTCCTGTGCATTCTCACATTTTGTGTTTTCTGTGGCGCTTTTTGGGGGGGGGGAAGGCATCCCAAATAATCTGATCCCGCTTAATCAAGAGTCTACTGTATTCTTTATCGCATACAACTGAAAAACATTTAGTCTTGACAGCACACTGTTCCTTGGAATATTAAATAAAATGATTTCAGTTATGCTAATGTTGAATTAAATTAAAAATTGATGCTTTTTTGTTTTTTCTTAAAAATATTTTAATATTGTTTTGTACTGTAAATGTAATAAGTCTAAATAAGTTTATAATTTAATGCAATATTTTCTTATTTTACATGAAGTAAGTGTATTTATCAATGTTAATAAAGTTTAACATGTCTGAAAAATCTTTTATTTTTGGATACTTGAACACACTCATGCATGCACCATATTCATAACAAAATTTCGATAATCGCACACTGAATAACACATAACATAACATAATGAATAACATAACCAGTATGAAGTGTCCTTTAATTCCATTGCCGTTAATGACTATTGCTGGTGCTATTTTTTATGAACAAGTGAAAAAAAAAAATTCGTTCAAAATTAAAAATTAGACATGTTATTTTTCTGCCTTAAAGTAGAATTTCACTTTTTCAACTGTACAATACATCATTCTTGAGATAGATACAGATCTGCATTAAAACTTTTGGATTTGCAAATGAGGAAGGGCTGGGTTTGTAAACTGAAATTAAATATTAATGAGAAATTTTTCTGTACCCTGGACCATAATTGCAGAGATGCATTTAAATTTTGAGTGTGCTAATAGACAAATATTTGTTTTAATTCTCTAGCTAATAATATGTAGCATGTTTTCGCCTTGAAAGTTCCACAGCTTCTTCAATACCATCACAAGTTCTAGAGCTTATAGAGTTTTTTATGACTAAGAATGTTGTCTATACCATATGAGGAAAAAGAAAAAAGGCATATGTAACATCGTTTCATATTTAAAAAATTTTCATATTGAAGAACAATTTAATATGAAGACATGCTATCACACACAACAGATATGAATATATGCAAACTTATATATGACATGCTAAATTTGGCAGTCAAGCTTAAAAGTAGAATAAAAAGGTGTTAATTTTTTTGGATGGCAGATTTAGAAGTACATGAGTTTATGCCCATGGACAATAATATTGTACTAATCAAAAAAATGTTTAAATTGTCAAATTATTCTAAGCATTAAATAATGAAGTTCCAATGTGTGTGTACACACATATGCACACACTCTCATTATATTTCTCTAAAGTCTTGAATAGCTTTGAAGATTATATATGTTCCTTTGTAATGAATTTTTAATTTGTTTACAGATTGAGCCGTGTTATTCTGAAGATTATACTTGGGATACTTGTACAGGATTGCATATTGTTGTGACTGATCTTGTTATTTCTGATAAGAGTAATTATGCTTTAATTTTTTCTTTGAAACTTGAGAATTTATACTTATTAATAAAGGTATAAAATAAAGTATTAATTCCTTTTATATTATTTTATTTAATTTTTTAAAGATTTTCTTAGCAACAGCTACAAATTTGAACTCTCACTTTGTTTATAATTCCTAGATTCTGCTATGGAAAATGGCTGTATTAGTAAGTATTTAAACTTTACTTTGAGGCATAGCTGTTAAATATAATGAAGTCAGACCTGAAAGCCTAGGAAGAAAAAAAAAAGCTTAAACTGGTCGCTCTCTAAATTAAAATTCAAGTTAGTAATGCAAAAACCTTAATGCATAAAAAAAACAACCTACATGAATAACTGCTTTATTATCTTTATTGAAAAGTGCAAAAATATTTGTTCAAATTTTATGTTAGACTTAACAAAATTTTCTTTAATTCTCTCTCTTTCACTCTCATTGTAAAATATTTAATGTATTAAAATGTTGCATCATATGTATTTTCCATTCCTTTAAAATACTGATCAAAATTTTGTAATGACTGCAGTACACACACTTGTCTGTGTTTTAAAGTACTGGATAGTTTCTTCTTCTGAATCTTCTCACTTTTTTAATTTTTTTATTTTGTGATTATTTACCAATTTTGCATCTTTTACTACTTCAGAAAACAATATTCTCAGTGCAAAGAATTAAAAGTTCAATACGAAATGTGACCTTTAAACATCGTCATTTATTTATTCCCTCCCATAAATGTTGCACCTGTTGTTGGAAAAACTTTAAAGAATGATTGTTTTTTGTTTGGAAGAGGAATGGAGAAATTCTTACGATTCTGCATGTTTTTCCTTTTTGAATTATTTTTTAAATATTTAATACTTGCGTAATTATTGCAGTCAATAAATCAGAGGATAAGATTAAGTCATTAGTGAAAAGGGTGTACACTAATGTAATTTTAATGTTATACTAAGTTTTAAAAAAACTCAATTCTCCTCCTTAAATTCAGACTTGTTAAATTCTGGTTCGACTATATAAAATTCATATCTTTTAAAGAAACAAAGTTATTTTTAGATTTTTACAATTTTTCTGCTTATTAATTTGTATATTGATATTTTAATTCATTTATATATTCTATTTTTTTAATTGTACAATGAATTAATTGAACGTTGAAGTGGTCTCATTGAACCTATTGAAACTTGAAATAAGGAATTTAATGAGGACGCTATGCTATAATTATTCTGTTTTCTAATAAGCAATAAATATGTAAAGCAAATATTCATTAGTATCATATTAAAAAACAATATTCAAAGATAAATCTTGTTAGTATCATATTCAAACAGATAATTCAAAATAGATATTGTTAGTATCATATCCAAACAGATAATACAAAATAGATATTGTTAGTGTAATATTCAAATAGATAATTCAAAATAGATATTGTTTGTATCATATTCAAATAGATAATTCAAAATAGATATTGTTGGTATCATATTCAAATAGATAATTCAAAATAGATCTGCAGATTTATAAATTTAGTATAAACAGGGTGGTCACAGATCTGGAATACCAGGAAATATCAGGGAAATCTTGCCAAAATCAGGGAAAATTTCTATACTAATACACCTTATGCACATAATTGTCGTTGTAAACTTGAGCCGACTTTATTTCGGCTTTTACTGTTATATATATTGGACTAAATCTTAACATATAGACATTTTGGTGCCACAAAAAATTGTTTATATGATATATTTCATGCTATATTAAATGTCTAAAATGTTGGAAATTACGGAATTTCGAAATTTCCTACAGTGTCATATCAAAAGGCTAGATTGCATTATACTAATGATTTTAAAAAGAAAGATTAAGAGAAATGACTGAAATGTCAAAGAAAAAGAAATTAGATATTACCACAAAAAAATTTAGAAACTGAAATGGCTATGGAATTGCTATCAGAGTAGATGCTTTCAAAGAATAAAATATTTGAAAAGGAAATATCAGTAATGTATTTATTGTAAGTACCAGTATCTTGTAAGCTTTTTTATCATATAAGTCTTTAGTGAAAAGTTCTTTTAAATTACATGATGAAATAGTTAACTTTGAATGGTTTTAATAGAAAAATGTAGTATTGCATTTATTATTTTGCGTAATAAATTACAAAATAATTGTAAAATTCGAGAAACATTTAGTAATTTTGCATTTTAAAACTTTTCTGAAAGTTCGTTCATTATGTGTGCATTATTTTGAGAGTTTATTAACTTTATGTAAATATCCTCTCCGTTTCCCGAGTAGTAACAAAATTTAGTACTTGTCTAAAAGAAATAAATTTTAATAAGTTGTTTTATTTTTGTATAAACAAATATATTTTTTATCTTTTATATATTTTAAATGCAAATTGGTTTACACACTTATATTTTACTGTTACTTACTATTATAAAAAGTAAGTTACTTACTTAAATTTGTTTTAAAAAAGGTAAGATACTTAAAAATGAACAAAACAAGATAAAAATGACCAAAAGCATTTGGCATTGAAAATCTGGAATTCTGGTGAAGAACCTGCATTTATCAGGGAATTCAAAAATCACTTTTCTGTAGTCACCCTGATGAAGCATTGATGAAATTCATTTTCTGTAGGTTTAAATGATTTCATTCAGGGCTGGGGAAACTGCCCATTTTCGGAAATCAAAACTTTGTGTCAAGAACAGTTATTTTCTGAAGTGCATAGAACAAATAGTTTTTTCTGCAAGCTTGTGTTGCAATAGCTATTGATAAAAGTTTCCCTGGTTTTTATCTTCCCTTTTTGTCAATTTTTAACTATTCATTTGTAATTCAAAAAATTAGTATGGTAATGTAAAAAATTGCTATACTTATTATGGTATAATAAGAGCCTGACAGGTCATTTTGATAGGAGGATTTTACAGGAGGAGTTGTATTTTTAGGCAAGCAGTCCTTGAGAGCTAGTACATTTCTGAGATTTCCTAGCTCTCATTCCAATGTAATTCCAAATGTATAGCTTTTTAAAAGATTTTAATTAGGAAACAAAAAAAATTATATGTTAATGCCTATAAAATTTATTTTAATATTTTAGCCTTATTTTTATTTTATTATACTAGATGTCATAGCTTCACAGCCATTATTGTCATCTAATGAATATGGTGGTGTCATTGTTATCATAGCAGCTTTTGTTGGAGTCAGCATTTTTGTGATAATTAGTACAATCTGCTTTATCAGGCCTAAAAGAAGTAAGTCTTTCTGATTCTAAAAAATATTTTGTTGCTTTGTTTGTATGATAATTTTAAAGCAGTAAATGAATGAAATTACAGCAGTCTTTTATTTTTTAAATACATGCAGTATACATATAATCATTTTATAAGATGTAACATATTTTAATACTTTCATCAAATAGCTGAAATATAGTATTTTTGTGAATACTTGGAAGTTTAAAACCTTTGAGTTAATTTTTATGTATGAGTAAATTTTTCTTATGTAAATGTACACTTAAAATTTCTAATATTAAGAAAATAATATATTTCAAAATATTATTTAAATGTAATATGTGTGTATCAGACAGACCTTTCACTCAAGAAATGCACACTTTATATTGCATTTCTGATGCCATTGATTGAAAAAAAATTAGAATTTTGTAAGGTTTGTTTTTTAGTGCTAAATGGAAAAGTTCAAAAAAATATTTAATACTACAGTTAATCAGTCAGATGGCAGTGTTCTTATTAGATTATGAGAATCACATTATCGATCATACTTGTCAAAAACATAATTTCAGACACAATGAGTAATTTTAACCATATATAATTCATATGCATTAACTGTGCCAATACAGGATGTTTTGTTTGTAATTTGTTTTTTAAATTTTGATTGAATTCAGTTCATTTCTTCTAATTCAATGTTATCATTTTTTTCTATGTATGTATTAATAAAAAATTATTATAATGTATTAATAGAAAAAGAGAAATAGCATTATATATCTTAATTTTTTACAGGTTCATATGCTGAAAAAACGGATGCAGTAGCTGAAATAGGTAGTTTATTTTAATTTCAAGATGTATCCAATTTTGAATATCATGTCTCAATTGAAATTTTTAATTTTTATGTACTACATTTTTCTTATTTCTGTATATAAGTAAAATGAAGTGACATTTTAATTTGAAAGTTTTCACTCATAATATAAATGTGTACTTATTGAAATTTTGATTTGAATTGAAATCAACAAATGTTTTGATTAAATTAAATTAGATTTATTACTTTAAATTCAAGCAAAATTTTAAACTGTAATATTTGTTCATTATTTTTCTCTGTATTTCTTAATTGTTTCAGTTCTTCTCTGTTTTATAGTTTCTTCTTTCTATATATTATTTCAATCTGAGTCCTGTTATATAAAAGAACTCTCCAAATAAGATTTATTCTTTTGAGTAACAATAATTCATTAAGTAAACAAACAATTAAAAGTATCTGTAGGTATTAAGTTCACAAAATCATAATTGTAAAATTCTAGTATTAATTTAAGCCAACTGCGGCTGAATGGCTCACACTGTAGTCTTCAGTTCAGCAGTTCACGGGTTCAATTCCAGCCTTGGGCTTGGGTGTTCGTAGTGGTTTGGAATCCACTTTAAACAGTAGGTCTCGGTCTAATTAGCCCTTGTGTGCAAAAAAGCGACCGTTCAGCAACAAACCAAACCAATCTAGTATTAATTTTCCATTGAAATTGTTTAACATCTGTCATGTTAAGGGAAAACAAGATTTGAAAAAAATTGCATAATTTTAGTTGTATGCTATATACAAAAATATTGCTTCATAATTTTGCAATATATTTTGATTATAAACCTTGTAATTGTTTCATATATTAGTTTAATATCTGTTTAATAAAAAATGCATATGCTTTATAAGATAGCTATAAGAATGCTCCCCTAAAGTATTATTATTATATGAAACTGTTTGATAACTTAATTTCATGAGACAAACATTTCAAAGTTTTTGAAAGGTAACATTGGATGTTCTCCTGGTTTATAATTTTTTAACACAATTTGTTACATACTATTTTTTAAAAATCAAAACCAAACTCTGTATTATGTTTTCTTTGTAATAAATTATTTTTTAGTGACTGAAATGATATAACACCTCTTGGCTTTGTATTTGCATTTCTTTTTGCTTTGGTACAAATCTGCTGGTCCTTGTAAATATCAATGCAACCATCTGCAGTTGCCAGTTGTGTTAGGTTAAACAACTTCTATAATTACATTTGGTCAAACCTAATCGGATACATAAAATATGTGTATATAGCACATGCTATATTCTTTGATTAGTATAATTCATAATGAAGTAAATGAAATAATGTTAAAAAAATAAAAGTGAAAAATTGTAAGTTCAAAGAAATCAGCTAAGAGAAAAAAAGGCATATTCCTATTTGCTTTAGCTTACATGGGCTGGAGAGCTAACCACGTAAAATTTGGTTGTCCAACCTCAGCTGCTGTGTCTGTGGTTAAGATCAATCATGGTGCATCAAGAAAGTTAGGAATTGTGAGAGGTAGCTGACAGAATTTTTAAAGACTTACGTCAATATGAAATGGGTAAAATAATTTAAAGCTTGAAGTATTTAGTTAAATCTTTATTCAATTAACACTTCTGAGTGACACTTGAGCTGCTGATTTTGTGGAAGTGGATTAAGCCTGAGCATAATACATATGGCATCATCATACAGAAAGAAATTTATAAAATGAATTTATATCTAATAAGAAATAAAAAAGCTTTACCGCATGTAATGTTGGACATGAGGAAACGCTTGCAGTAAAACTTTATTAAAGAAAATTTGTTTTGCAATTAAATGTTGTTTTCATACATTTTTGGGTCATTCGCAGAAAAATCAGGAATTTGTGCCACCGGTTTTTCTTATAAAGAGTAAAGTTTTAAAATGTGATTCAAATAAATAAAAATCTTCAGTACAACTGATAGAATATATAGAAGTTGCAAGATGAAGCAAAAGTATTTTATTTATTGTTCAAATGCTGTCCACAGAGCACACAAATGCTGTCACATCCTGTTCAAATGCTGTCACGTCCGTTGACTGTCACCGCTTACTATTTTGTTTGTTTCCAGATTTATATTTCATACGCTATACAAGATATTAACATTTTAGAATATATTTTATATTAAGAATACATTTAAAATATTCTTTCCAACAGTTTGAAGTTAAACTTAATTTTTATATTTATTAAATTGCAAGTTTAATATTTGTACCCAGAGAAATAGATCACGTCCGTGGACAGAAAACAAAATGCCAATAAATTCTTCCAGGTGGCAACACCAAACTATATTTGTTATAGAATCAACACTCAAGTAGCCATCTTGCTCAGCGATACAAAACCAGACGCATGCTTAGCGATTTTTGTGGTTTCTTTTGATGTTTTCGGATTTGATTTACCAATAGCACTGTTACATATAAGTAAAAGAATTTCATTTAAGTTAAAATAAATGGAAATAAAATAATATGTTACCTCAGATTCTTAAACGCTTTGTTACCATATGTTGTGTATGGCTTAATGATTAAACAGATTTAACAATCGTATACCGTTTATTAAGTAAAACAAAAGCTTACTTCAAATTAAACGTGACATAATACAAAATTCCGAACAATAATTTTTTTGGTTTAAAAATTTTAAGTATTTGCATGTTTGATCTAATCAGCTATGATGAAGTTATTATTTCAGGTAAGATTTAACTTAATTGTAAATATTTAACCTCTTAGAAGAAATTTTATTTTTGCAAAAATCTGTAATGAAATTCCTGATTTTTCTGAGAATGACCCTTTTACAACATTTAAGTATGGTTTATTCAAGTTTATTTAAAATTTTATATCAAATAATTTATGTTTTCTAATGTACATTAAATAGTTTCTCGTTTTAGTTCATTTAAGTAGTTTCTTGTTTATGAATTTAAAAAAATTATTTATAAGGTACAAATCTTCCAAGTATTTTTTAGAAAATCTTGAAAAAGCTCCAAAACCCACCAATTACAGGGAGTCATACAATCAAAACATCTCAGACCTCAATGTATTAAGGGGAAAATAATCTGTTTGAATAAATTAATTTTCAAATGGTTATGCAACTATGTATTTAAGGATTGTAATCATTTAAAATATCAAATTTACTTTTCAGTTTTAATGGCTATTAAGTATGAAGTGAAACTACATATATCATATTTTCATCGACATATTTCACTATGTTTTTATGTTATTTTATATTGTTTTACACATATTTATATATTAGATATATAAAAGAAAAATAAGAATATTAGACATTTTTATATGCATATTTAACATTAATTAAAATTTGTCATTATATGCGTATAATGTTATATTTATCATTAAAATCTGTCAATTATGAGTATATATTGTCATTGTTTATGTTTGCTGAATATTACAAAATCTTATTCTGTGCTTTATATTATTGAATTTTTTATTGATTTAGATTCTGTGTATTCTCTGGAGCATGACAAGTCATCAAAAACTGTTCATGTATATATTTTGCATTCTTACGAAACACAAATTGTAAAGGAGATTGAATTACTCAAAGATTTTTTAGAGTCCTGTTGTAATTTCAAAGTATCTATGATTGGAGATGAAATGTTTGAAATACTTAATGATCCAGACAGCTGGCTAAATAATATTATGGAATATAAGTGTTCAGATTCTAGAGACTACTGCACTTGTAATAGGCGAATTGTTATTGTAGAGCCTTCGATGACGAATGATGAGAAAAATCCAATTGAAGTAAGCATCTAGTATAATAAAATAAAAATAAGGCTAAAATATTAAAATAAATTTTATAGGCATTAACATATAATTTTTTTTGTTTCCTAATTAAAATCTTTTAAAAAGCTATACATTTGGAATTACATTGGA
>Ga0115856_100409_pt1:0-10000 | contig 16033 bp, 21 predicted proteins | sample InSIn4gowninarea_FD_83870 | JGI IMG/M metagenome (GOLD analysis project Ga0115856, IMG submission 83870)
AGACACAGGGCCTTGACTATGAGGAAACATTTAGTCCAGTTGCCAAGATGGCCACAGTGAGGTCGGTCATTTCTATGGCAGCATCAAAAGGTTGGAAACTACATCAAATGGATGTCAAGAATGCTTTTTTGAATGGTGAGTTGCAAGAAGAAGTGTATATGGAACAGCCAGAAGGATTTGTACACCCTAAGTATCCTACACATGTATGTAGGTTGAAGAAAGCTTTATATGGGTTGAAACAAGCACCACGTGCTTGGAGTGATAAGATAAGCAAGTACCTCATAAGCATTGGTTTTCAGGTATCTAGTTCAGATTCTTCATTATATGTGAAGAAGACAGAAAGAGGAATTGTTGTCATTGTCATTTATGTGGATGACTTGATAGTCACAGGTGATTCTGGACATGATATAGCAAGTGTGAAAGAGATGCTATGTGCAGAATTTGACATGAAAGATCTTGGTGAGTTGAGGTATTTTTTTGGGCATTGAGGTTGTGAAAACCAAACAAGGCATATGGCTGGTACAAAGACATTATGCCTTAGAAATGTTGGCAAAATATGGTATGATGGCATGCAAGCCAATGAGTACACCATTGGAGCAAAACATGAAGTTGCGGGATGATTGTGGTGATGAGGTAGAAGACATCACAATGTACAGGAAAATGGTTGGTAGCCTCATCTACATGACTATCACGAGGCCAGATTTGAGCTATGCAGTGGGACTAGTAAGTCAATTTATGCAAAGTCCACGCAAGCCTCATTTGGATGCAGTAAGAAGGATATTGAGATATGTGAAAGCCACAGCACATTATGGATTGTTTTATGAACATGGGAGAGATTTGGATGTTCATGGCTACACTGACGTAGATTGGGCAGGTAGCACTTAAAGTGGTTATGCATTTACACTTGGGAGTGCAGGAGTAGCAAGAAACAGCCTACCGTTGCTTTGTCTAGCACGGAAGCAGAGTATAGAGGAGCAGCTATGGCTGCATGTGACATTATGTGGTTGAAGAAGATGCTCAAGGATCTTGGAGAACATTATGATGGGAAAGTTGTCATGTTCTGTGACAACATGAGCAGTATACAGCTGGCTAGCAATCCTGTTTATCATGCTAGGACCAAACACATAGAGGTCCACTATCATTTTGTGCATGAGAAAGTTTTGGATGGACAGATTGACTTGGTCTATGTGAAGACCGATGATGAGCAGGTTGCAGATATCTTTACTAGGGCATTAGGTAAAGAGAAGTTCGAGTATTTCAGAGACAGGCTTGGAGTACATGAGATGGATGTTATGAGCTTGAGGGGGAGTGTTGAGAATGTAAGCTCGGAGATAGCTGGTGGTAGCTCGGAGACAGCTGGAGATAGCACATGATGTGCTGACAGATTAGATGGATAGCGTGTGTGGAATAATGACCGCGTCCAGCTGGTCATGTGTGTGGACATTATGTTTAGGGTTACATGGAGTGTGAACATAACACTATGTTATGTGTTCTTCTTTGTAGTGGAGTTTGTGGGAAATGGATATTGCTTTCCCTCTTCTATGTTGATGTAATGAAGTAACTAGGGTTTACTCTCTTGTGTGTGTGCTGCCTCTATCTCCTGTTTTCTTTACAGCAATCACACCGAGACAGGGCTTCACAAAACCTTACGTCACTCACCGCAAAATTGCGCACTTTGTTTGCATATCACAACAATAGCACTTTCGGAATACACGAAGTGACAATGCACACAAAACAAGCATACCTGGGTTTTTGGACTGCGGGCTGAAACTTCAGCTTTCTGTGCAGTGCGGTTGCAAGACTCTTGCAGTCTTTTGCTTGCGGTCTTTTACCATACTTGGGCTTGCGGTCCTCGGTTTGCGGTTCTTACTGCACTGGATTTGTGGTCCTCGATTTGTGGTTCTTACCGCACTGGATTTGCAGTCCTTGGTTTGCGATTCTTACCGCACTCGATTTGCGGTCCTCGATTTGCGGTTCTTACCGCACTGAACTTGCGATTCCCGTCTTGCGGTTCTTACCGCACGAGAGAGATTCCACTCCGGTGCGGGACTAGCACTCCCACTACTTTCGGATCTCCTTTGCAGGCCTGGATGTCCGCACTTCCACAATTTTTCGGATCTGACCGCCACCACTTATTTGACCGCCACCGCTTATCCAATTATTACGGATTTTTAATGCCCACCTTTTATTCGCTAACTACGGATTTAATCCCCACCGTTTATCCGCGCTAATTTCAGATCTGAGATGCAGGTTCGTGGCCGCCCACGCTTCTTTGAGCTTCTGTGTTTTCCTGCAATCTCCTCGTCAGCGTCTTCTTGCGAGCTTCAGAATCAGAACAAAGGAATACTTGACTTACAGAGCCGTATCCGTGTTCGTGCGGCACTGGTTCTGCAGCCGCGAAGAACTATGGAAAAATTGTGCACTCTGTTGGAAACCCTAACGCATTCTGCACGGACTGTGCGAGCAATGCTGTGAGCGTTATAAGCTCTGATACCAGTTGTGGAGTTCAGACGAACAGCGCAACAAAGAAAGGACCTTAACAGGGTGAGAGTTACGCACACACACAGTGGTCTCGTGAAGCTACGCAGAGAGAGAGAGAGAGAGAGAGAGAGAGAGAGAGAGAGAGAGAGAGAGAGAGAGAGAGAGAGAGAGAGAGAGAGAGAGAGAGAGAGAGCGAGACAGTCTTTGTGGGTGGAAATATAAAACAAACTACCTTATTCATCATGTTTATGATATATATAAGGTATGGGCTAAAGTACATATAAGTACACAGGGGCCTTTACCCCAACAATCTCAAGGGGACCGTTCAGAATACCACCAAGCTTACTAGGGACTTCTTTGGTTTGTCCCAGTGAGATAGATGAGGCCACCTTGTTGGATAGGTTCATCATCAGGAAGATGAACCCACCCTTGGACTCCTTGGTTAAGAATGCCAACCCCACATCTGTGTCTAACACCATTGCTATGGCCAAAAGGTTGCCAAAGCCCTTTCTAGTTCCGTCACCCCCAAAGCTCCAAGAAGCAAAGAGCATGAATAACCAAGATGGAAATGGGAATTTATCCAAGCGCTATCGCAACAACCGTGGTCCAGTTTAGAACCATAGAAAGATGGAACCCCCAGCAAAGCTATTCCCTCAACCTTGCTTATCCTTAAAGACATGCTCAAGGGTCCAATGAGAGCAAAGGTGTTTTTGTTGTCAAGAAATAGGGCATCAATTCCACCATTACCTGAAGCCTTACCCCATTGTTGCCCCGAATCCTCCCAAGCAATAGGTTTATCAAGCACCATCAAATTTCACCCAGAGTCGTCCATTCTATGGCCACGACATGAGTGGGGAAATCAAGGAGGAAGAGCCCCTACCCAACCTATCATGTTAGTAAATTAGAGCAATCAGTTATACCACCTTGGCAAGCTTAGGGAAACCCTAGAGGATGGATGCAACCTCAAGCAGCTGCCTCCAGAGTAGTAACTCTTGTTAATGAAGTAGCTATAGTGAACCTGTGATGATGAAAGGATGTATCCATGCCATAGTAGAACATCAGGGTTAGAACTGCTAGTTCTCTATCATCCAAGTTCCTATAGAGTATCAAGGTAAATCATTTAAGCTTTTGGTTGATTCTAGAAGTACACATTCTTTTATCTCACCTAGATGTATGTGTAAGCTAGTCCTGGACCAAAAAGAGGGGAAACCAACGCAAGTAGTGTTGGCTAGTGGAAAGACCCTTTTCACCACCATAAAACCAATGCAAGTAGAGTTGGCTAGTGGAAAGACCCTTTCCACCATGAAACTAATTCGATTAAATGGAAACCCTACTAAATGTCAATTCTCAAGGTTTTGCCCCTGGTGCTTTTGATGGAATACTTGGGATGGATTGGCTCTCCAAAAACCAGGCTGAGATCCAATGCCACAAAGAAACCCTATCATTTGTGGATCTTCATCAAACCAAAGTGCAAGTAGATGGGAACAATGGAATCCCATCCCTTTAGTTAGTTAAGGCCTCCAAGTTATTAAAAGGTCTTAGGAAAAGACAAGCTATTTATGAGCTAAGCCCTGTGAATCTAGAGGTAAAATCTAGAGAACCAACTTGGTTAGGTGAGTACAGTGATGTATTCTGGAGAAGAGTTGTTCGAGATGCCCCCAAAAAGAGAAGTTCATCATGAAATAGAGATGAGTCTAGGAGCCCAGCCTATAGCTAAGCATGCTTACAAAATGGCAGTTCTTGAAGCCATAGAGCTCAAAGAACAACTTAGATAACTTTTGGGGCAAGGATTCATGAAGCCCAGTGTATCACCATGGGGCATGCCTATTATTTTCCATAAGAAGAAGGATGGAATGCTTAGAGTCTGTATTGATTATAGAGGGTTAAACCAGTTAACAACAATTAAGAATAAGTATCCCATCCCTAGGATAGATGAATTGTTAGATCAATTGCATGGTACCTAGATATTCACAAAAATTGATCTTAAGTTAGGGTACTATCAAATCAGAATTAAGGAGCAGGATGTCCTCGCTATGGGCACTCTATGAGTTTACAATAATGCCCTTTGGATTGACAAATGCCCCTACCACCTTTGATCGGTTGATGCAAAAGTTCTTTGATCGGTTGATGCAAAAGTTCTTCACGGAATACCTAGATGATTTTGTCTTAGTCTTCTTTGATGATGTCATCATCATGAGAAGCATGTCAAAAAAGTCTTAGAAATTCTGAGGACCCATAAACTCTATGCTAAGAAGAGAAAATGCACATTTTTAGTAGATCGTGTGAAATACTTGGGGTTTGTGGTTTCAAAGGATGGAATCTCCATAGATCCTACAAAAGTTCAGGTGGTGATTGATTGGTCGAAACCCCAGACAATCAAGGAAGTTAGGAGATTCTTGGGCTATCAAATTTTCATACCTCAATATGCAAAGATAGCCTCTCCCCTAACTACCCTTTTGAAGAAGGACTCACCTTTTGAAGCAGGACTCACCTTTTTGGTGGACACCTATGTGCTAAAGTGCCTTTGACAAGCTAAGAGTGGCCCTAGTGTCTGACTCGATCCTAAGGTTACCCGACTTCAGTAAACCCTTTGAAGTAGTTATATATGGCAATGTTTTGCCATAGGAGGTGTATTGATGCAAGAAGGTCATGTCATTGCTTATGAATCCAGGAAACTCAAGACCCATGAAAGGAATTATATTGCCTAATATGACTTGGAATTGCTTACATTTGTATATGCATTAAAGTTATGGAGACATTAGGATAAAGGTTTACCTTGATGTGACTGATAATCAAAGTTTGAAATGGATTTTCACCCAAGACAAACTTAACATGCGTCAAAGAATATGGATGTAAACACTCCACAAGTTTGACTTTGAAATTAGATATCGCCCAGGCAAGGAGAATGTAGTTGCACATGCCCTAGGCAAAAAAGCTTCCTTGATAGCAATTTCAGTAACTTCGAGTCCCTTTCTAACAAAAGTAAGGGAGAAGGTCAGCCAAGATAAGTCCTTTAATCCCATTATTACTCTACTTCAATAGGAGAGTAAGACTCCTCGTCCAGTATCGAGATGAGTCCCTTTAAAGCACTCTATGATCAGGATTGTCTTACACCCTTGACATGTTCGGATCCTATGATTAGAGTAGAGGTGTCAAAGCAAATGTTGGATGAGATGGATGATGTAAACCATAAGAAAAGACATTAAATCTACCCAAGACAAGCAGAAGCAATATGTAGATGTTAAGAGGTCAGTCGGGACCTTTGAGAAAGGTAATATGGTGTTTGTTTGTGTATGACCCAAGAGAAGTTCCTTTTCCTTGGGAAAGTACAAGAAGCTATCTCCAAGATATTATGGATCTTATGTGATCACCCAAAAGATAGGAGATCAAGCTTATGAACTCCTACCTGGCTCAATTAGGGATTCACAACGTATTCCATGTCAGCCTATTGAAGAAATATGTGGCAGATCCCAACCACGTCCTTGATGAATGAGCAAGTGACCCTCCTAGCTCAAGGTCAACTCGACCTAATGCCCCCAAAAATTCTTGAGCTTCGAGAAAAGGCCCTCAAGAATAGGATTCTCTGGGAGTACTTGATCAAGTGGAAGTTCTATACCACCGAGAACGCCACCTAGAAGAAAGAGGAAGAGTTAGCTAGAGGTTACTCCCTATTTGAGAGATGAGGACATCTCGGTTCTTTAAGGGGGAAGGATGTGAGATTCCTCTTACTAATCTTATAAGAATTATAACTCAAATGAAATTATTCATGTGGTTCCCCCTTAGAAATTCAAGGGAAAACCCTTGCACATGCACATACCTTGTAAATCACTTGGTCATGAATTAATGATGAGAATCATTGCATGTGTTCATAATGTTGTAAAATCCCAAAATATTATTTAGAAAATTTAAAATTATGCCCAGACCATGGAGAAGTGATATAGTCATAATTGGGAATAATTCTAGTGCAAACTAGTTAAAATTGCCCAATTCTATGCATTAGATAGCTTAGAAAAATCAATGGTATTCTAAGGTTGGGCCAAGGTCCCATAAATTAATTCAAGTTCTAAGGTTGGACATTAGAATGAGAAACAAAAAAATTTATATCAAAGATTTTAGGAGAATTTAAATGGATATTATGCATGTCAAGCATTTGATATGCAAGGATGCTCTAAAAAATGGAAATATATTAAAATATTGGTTAAGTCCCTTGCATTCAAAGAGGATAGATCTTTGGAAAGGTAAAATATCATGGATGTCCTTGTTACATCAAGGGTTACATCTTGTACCAAATCCAAGAATAAATGCTGAGAATTGCCAAAAACATAGTGATAAAATAGAAAACATCCAAATGTTAGAAATAAAAATAGTATAAAATGTCTAAAAATTTTAAAAAATTATCAAGTGAATGTCATATCTTGTATCCCATTAAATCACATGTAGAGTTGCTGTAAGACATGCATTTAAAGTAGAATTATGCTTTTTTTGTAGCAAATAAGCCTTCTAGTCAACCCCTACACCTTGTAGAGGGAGGGATTAAACCCCTCCTAGCCCTAGGGGAAGCAGGTGTAGCCATCATGGGCTATCACCAGACCCCCTTTGGCTGGGATTGATGGGGGCTTGAGTGGTCCCCCCTTGGGCCCTTGTAGCTATAAAATGGGACACAAATCATGCATTTTTACAAGCTTTGTGTTCATTTCTTGAGTTCATGTTGCAACCTTCACCTCCTTATTTTAAGTTGTCATTCAGCTTTTAGACTCCCTTAGACATCACAATTTGCAGCCATGTCCAATTCCCCCTCATCCCCCTTCAACTAGGTGTCTTTTTGTGTAGAGAAAGGCTTCCTAGAAGCTAGTTTAGACCCCAATTCAACTTCCTTACTTATCACATCATTGAGTTATCCTCTCTATAAATTCTAAAAATTAGTCCATTTGTAGCCATAGGCGCTTCCCCAGTGGTCTAGCCTTCAAGAGTCATAAGCCCCCCCACAAGAGAGTGCTCCCCGCATGAAGCTTGAGTGATTGTCCCCTTAAAAATTCAACCTTGGACAAAGCTCTCCCCACCAATTACAAGTCCTTGAGAAGAGGAATTTACCCCGAAATACTCCAACCATTGGTGACTATAAGAGATTCATCAACTAGCAAAAAAGGGCCAAGTGAGAGGAAGGTGCTCCTCTAATCAAATCAAATTTATCCAAATTTTAAGAAGTAAGTGGTCTAAGTCCTTTCCTTTTTCTATTTTTGAATTATAGCATCTAATTAATTAAAGTTAATTAAATAAATAGTGGAATGGAACACACCTTGACCTACCATGTGATGAGAAAACCTAAAAAAAGACCTACCTTTAATAATAAAATGAATATTGGATAAATATAAAGGGATGAAAATAACACTAAAAATTATCCACCTTAAGCAAGTTTAATTAGGAGATAATCCATTGGATTATGTTAATGGTAACCCGTTGGTCCAAAGGATATAATGGGTCGAAAAGAAACTGCCTTAGGCATACCACGACTAAGGTTAGATCTTGCTTAAGAGGGAAACCCTCCCTAGGATATAATGAAGTCATCTAGATAAAGAGAATTATATCCTAGATTAGCCCTAATCTAATCCCATAGTTCTTATCTCTTTTAGGTGCCAAAATATAGTAGAGGAAAGAATCCCAGATTCTCCCCCTCCCAAACTCATAAGAGGAATCCATTAGATTGAAAGGGTAATCTCATTCAAGACCCAAAATTTGACTAAATGGGGTGGTTTGCTAGAAATCCTACCATGAGAGGGATCAAATATAGAATCAAGGTTGGATATCAAGATTTCCTTGTGTTAGAAAGGGTTAATGATATCCACATAATTGTTTTGAAAGTTTATGGTGGTAAACTCTACTTGGATCATGTTTATCCCCTGTTTGGAAAGGACTTGTTGTATGCACCTAGCATTAGCAAACAAGCATTATATTCATATTCATATAGTATTGAGTGGATATCCATGGATCAGGTGATGTGGAGGCTCTTTGTTCTTGCTTGTGCCACCCCTATTTCGAGGAAGTGACCCCCTGTTAGGGGTGTGCTCTCAATACGAGATCTTGAGGGCTGACAAAGGGACTATAGGGTAGTGATGGAGGAGATCTAGTCATCAAGCACTTTGTTATCCTCAAATACATTTTCGATAGAGGTGGGGGACATGATAGTGTAGCGTATGAGAGAGAGTAAGTTTTGGGGGGTACATGAGAGGAATGGAGGAGAGCTATCATGAGAAACATGAGAACATGAGTGGAGGGGTGTGTGGGCACCATTAGAGAGTTGAACGTGTGGGGGTGCATGACCTCATTAGGTTGACCGCATTGGGTATCATGAGGGGTGGCGATTTGCTTAAGAAAGTCAAAGTGAGTGAGGTAGTAGGTGGCCTATCATGAGAGGAGAGGGACAACACTATGAGCTATGTTTTATTTTTTTGGAGAAATTACATTTTATTTGAGATGTTCTATGGTCCCTTTAAGAGGTGCACTTTATTTGATATGTTCTATGGTCCCTTAAAATTTAAAGTACTTTTGAATAAGGGCTAAAATTTCTTTAGAGAGTTGAATGAACGGGTGGGGGGTGCATGACCTCATTGGGTAGACCTCATTGGGTATCATGAGGGGTGGCAATTTGCATGAGAAAGCCAAAGTGAGTGAGATAGTAGGTGGCCTATCATGATAGGAGAGGGACAACAATATGTGATTTTTTATTTTTTTGGAGGAATTACATGTTATTTGAGATGTTCTAGGGTCCCTTTAGGAGGTGCACTTAAAATTTAAAGTACTTTTGAATAAGGGCTAAAATTTCTTTGACTAGTTATTCATATGTGCATATTTTAATATATCTCTAGCCTAGGATGTCATTCTCATATTTTAATATATCTCTAGCCTAGGATGTCATTCTCATTGGTGAGTGTAAGCACTTTTTTAGGAATATCTTTTATTATTATCAATCTCGTGCATTTTTGGCTCCCCCAAATATTCAAATTTGAATTTGGAAATCTACCCTCCTAATCTCTCTCTCTCTCTTTGTCTCTCTCTCCCCCTCTCCCTCCTTGTATGAAAAAGCTTCTGACTATCTTTCATTTCCTCCCATTTCTCTCTCTCTCTCTCTCTCTCTCTCTCTCTCTCTCTCCTTGTGTGAAAAAGCTTTTGACTATCTTTTATTTCCTTCCATTTCTCATACTCCTCTCCACCTTTTGAGGATCTTGTTGTTTCCATGAATATTCTACATAGTCCATCAAATCTAGATAGGTGCAATATACCTCTTCAAGACATAAATAAGAAGATACCCAAGTTCAAATCGCATGTGGACCTTGATCATGAATATGCAACACTTTCTAGTGCAAGAGCTAATTAGCTAATTTATGTAACTTGCACTTAAGAGGTTGCAAGAGAATTGACCTTTGTACAAATGGAAGTATATACACAATGGATCTTCCTTTATCATCGGAACCACCCCTCTTCCACAATCTTATGTTATTTCGATGATGGTCACAATAGTCTT
>Ga0115856_100409_pt1:15000-16033 | contig 16033 bp, 21 predicted proteins | sample InSIn4gowninarea_FD_83870 | JGI IMG/M metagenome (GOLD analysis project Ga0115856, IMG submission 83870)
TATTACGTACTTATACACACATTTTAGACTTTACTTAGAAATTTTACACACTCTTACAGTCATCCTACCATGTTACATACTCTTACACTCATCATGTACATGCTCTTACGTACTTATACATACATTACAAACTTCTCTACTATCTATTATTTGGAGGTTTTGTCCCTCCTTCCACGTGGCATAAGAAGAACATATGCTAAAGATGAGGGAGAGGCACATCCATGTGGCGATGACTTGAGGAGAGGCGATTGTTGCAATATGTCTTAATCAAATTAATCTCGACGCCCATGCACATAGTCGACCCATGCAGAGATGCGACTTTGCAAGTCTACATATTTTTTGAATGAGAGAGAGGCACATACACGTGGTGTTGACTTGAGGAGAGGCAGTTGTTGTTGCAGTATCTCTTATCTCTCTTATCTCTCTTATCCCGCCCATGTAGGCATGCACATAGTCGGCTTTGCGAGTCTGCATTTTTTTTGAATGTTCAGCTCTATGAGTCAGATGTGGGTGGTGTGATTTAACTATCTGTAGAAGGCACTCAAGGCCCACCTAGCTTCTCTCTATATTGCTTTATTGAGTTTTTGAGGAAGCTTTGCTTTTTTCCTTTGCTTTCCTTTGCTTTGTTTGCTTTACTTACATTGCTTATGTCCGCCCTTGCTTTTACAGGTTCTAAGCATTGTTGCCTCCCTCCTACCAACAAGTAACCAGGGTGGCATGAACAAACACAAATATACACACATACCCATGCACATATAGACACCTAAACACACAAAGGCACCAACACTTGAATGGTAATACACAAAAAAATGCACACACATACACACATGGGTGTGTTTAATCTTGCCCTTTCATTTTTTTATGCTTTGTGATGAATTTAAGAATTTGACGACTTGAATTGTAATACACACACATACACACACACACACACACACACATACATGCACACATACATGCACACAAACATAAACACAAACACACACACACACACATGCACACACACACACACACACACACACAGAGCGAGAGAGCA
>Ga0115856_100410_pt1 | contig 16030 bp, 7 predicted proteins | sample InSIn4gowninarea_FD_83870 | JGI IMG/M metagenome (GOLD analysis project Ga0115856, IMG submission 83870)
ATTCTGAAAAACGTATAAATGAAACGTAAAAACGCATTTTCTTTTTTCTCCATCATTGATTTGAGGAACAAAAAACGTATAAACGAAATCTTCAATTTTCGGAAAACGTATATTCGAAATAATTTAACATTAACCGCTATTGGAGTCCTTGAAAAAAAACGTATAACCGGTGTTTAAAAACGTTCCGGTGTATAATTAAAAGTTTCTCTTTGTTTTTAGAGCAAATAAGTATGCAGACTCTTTTATTGAGTGAAACTGTGGATTTATTATATTTTCTAACGCAAGATAACACAAAGTTTAAAATACAGATCTTATAGCAATTTCGCAAAGCTCACAAAAAACAAAACGGTACAGTTTTATCGCACTAAACAAAATTATTTAATCAGTAAATTCGCATCCAATACTTAGAGGCAGTTAAAAATAGTGAACTCCGATTCTGCTGCCTCTTTTTTTATTAAGTACGATTGTCACGAAATGTCTGCCAATTACAAGAGTGCCTGGAAATTTCTAATAACTCTCGCTGTTGTCAGCATTTCACTGAAAAATTAAACATCCAAGAACGACATCTAATGTTAAAACGATTTCGCGCAAATACAACAGTTAAAATACCGCTACATATCTGCATATGCAACAGTAAAGTTGCAAATTTTTACAAATTCACTAGTTCGTTTTCCTGCATTAAACGTCTTTCTTCAGGAAAACCACATTTACAGGCAACCAAATAAATAATGGTTCTATATACGCCTGATATAGGAAACAACAGCTAATAAGCTGGGTTACATCTTGGCGCAAAAATATGAGATAAAATATTTTTAATATTATACCTCATAGTGAAATTTCTGTAAATTTCCACTGGATTAAGGCCCACGTAGGACACTATGGCAATGAGATGGCCGATTTGTTGGCAAGAGCTGCTACCGAGCGTGGTGAGGTGGACTATTTTGAAGATTTATCAAAATTTCAATTGAACAATATATTCAAGGGTAAAATAATGAGTGAATGGAACAACAGATGGACTAATAATAGTAAAGGAAGATTAATTTTTGAGATTTTTCCCAAGGTCAGTTTAAAGAGAACAAGATCGAATTTTTTTCTAAATCAGATAATATCCGGTCACGGAGCTATCCCTACATTTCAACACCAGAGATTTGGAAGAATGGATATTTGCCAGTGTGGTGATTTGGGTACCATAGACCATATTATAAGAGTGTGTCCTTTATTGAAAGACATCAGATTGGGATACGAATTTCTTTTAAGAAACAGGACAAGACGAGAACTAATTTTAGATTTTTACTCCTCCAAGTTGCTTTCTCGTTTAATGGAAATGTATTTTAAGTTATATATGAATTCTATGGATGTATGTGTATCTCCTTGCATATAGTTTTGCATTCCCTGCTTATACATATTGAATTGAATTTCTTGTTATAATAATCTTATTTAATATTCCTAAGTGTTATAATGCTATTTAAGTGATTGTCTTCTATTTACCTCTCACTATTTGGTTTCATTTTGTGTGTTTTGTATTAGTTGCATTTTTTGTTTGTTATACTTTGTTACATGTGTTATGTGTTATATTTTCCGAGTTTATATTTGTAATTTTATAAGTAGGTAGCTTCAAAATTTTGTTTGTTACATGTCATGTATAATTTCTGTGTTTGTATTTGTAATTTTATATAAGTTGGTAGCTTCAAAATTATGTTTTATGTCTATGTAATGTACCTATACCCTTGCCTGTGTAAAAGTTTGTAAAATTTTCCATGTGGACAAAGAAATGTGCAAAAGATATTATCAAAATTTGAGTGTAATGGCACAGGCAAGGGCTAAAAGAATACCACGTGTAGGTATTATTACAGGTAACATGGTGGTTTGCGCTTCGCGCAAATAAAGTATATACAAATAAACAAAAAAGCTTTTTGAAGGTTACAGATGCAAAACTCATTTTCCAATGGTTAAACGGGACCACCGGCAACCAGACGGTTCCAGTTTGGCAATATCGGCGTATAGTAGAAAGCGTTTTTTGCACTTCCTTTGTTGTCCGGGGTGGGATGTTTTTATCTTCTTCATCACTATCAATGGGAGTTTCTTGATTTCTGTTAACGATCAGATAACCATCAAAATTCGCAAAGATTTCTGTATTTAGATCTTCCGGAATATCGCAACCGGCTTCAATAGCTGCTTCTATCGTGATTTTGAAACACACCAAATCATCATTATCTTAATTTCAATCTGTCTCGAAGCCTTTTTGAAATCCAGAATGATGAAAAGAGTTAGAAATGATTTCGGAGGACAGTTTTGTCCATGCTCTTTTAATCCACTGCATTGCTTGCAGGTCGTTTACATCCGTCGATTTTGAATTATCAACCACAATAATCATAAGGACGAGTATAATCTGGCTCCGATAACTTGGCAGATGAGCCACGTGATTTTGAACGAGTTTATTCTCTTAAATCGGTGACAGGTAGAAACTTCCGAGGATAACCGTGCTTCTAGAATTGGCGATTGATGCAAAAATTTAGCGAAAAAAAAAAGTCGCATTTTGCACGCGTTTTTTATCATAACCTTATTTACTTTAGAAAAGAGAACAAAATATATTCCATCTAAACCAAAATTTACAATAATAATCACGATCTAATTGAAAGAGGTTATCATTAAATTTTATATTTTTTAATCTGGGAACGGCATTATTTTTGTTCTTTAGACGAAAATTTAAATTTCATTTTCAGGAATTTCTGGTATTCTTATGTATTCTTTCATTCAGCTATCCTATGCTAACAATGTTCGCCAGGAGGCAGTTTCTTGAGGTAACCCTTCCGTATTCCCCCGCAACGAAATAAACTCTTCCAAGGTCAAATGCCTTCCTATCAGAGCCAAACCGAAAGTGTGATTTCTGCATTTTGAGAAAGGGTTAAATGTGCGCGTTTAATGATGAATTAGTAGCTTGTTATGGAATTTGTATGTGCATTATCAACATGCAGAATGATTTACTGATTGATTTATGCATAAACTGAGTGATCTGGGGATGTATATTGCACTGTTTCCAGGATGTTTTGAGTTTGAAACAAAAGAGTTTAATAGTTATCTTCATTTTTCCATGATTTGATGCTTAAGGGATTGATTTCTAAATATTTTATGCGATGGGGGCATTATGCATTGATGCAGGTGTATGCAGATGCAGCTGCAAGGCGAAATAAAGCTTGTATGCTGTTTTTGTACTTTTCTAATACAAGAATGAAGAATTTTGATTTATAAACATAAAATTTTATTTGGGAGGTGCTGAGTATTGATACACACAATGCAGTTTCCCATATATATTTTGCAGTGGCGTGCGGTGAGTGTTTTCAATATGGACTAGGTGCAAATTTTAATATGCAGTACTAAAGAGCCATTGTAATTTTACTTAGTTAATATGCAGTACTTCCAAACAAATAAGTAATACTATGTCGTAAATTTGCATATTGTTGAGTTTCTAATTATTTGGACGGAAGAATCCCAGGTTATTCCAAAGTCTACCAAAAAGTTTTGGTTACTTAAGTTTGTACAACATTAAATTATTTATATTAACAAACAGAATCATTGTAATGCATGTTTCAAAATATCTTAAATAGGGTAAAATAATATTACAGACAGCACAAATTAAATGATTGAACTAATTAAATAATTTTGCTTATTTGTACATCAAAGCAACCAAAATTACACTTATTTTTACATCAATACAAACTTTCGGTCTTCTATTTTTGCAAAATGTTCATTTCACTGCACATCGTAAAAATGCTATAATCTTTTTAAAAAATGATGAGTGTAATTCTTCATTTTCATGTTTAATGATATATCATTTAGGTCTGTCGATTTTGATTACATTTTGTTTGCCCTGTAAGTTTAAATTTCCAAATGAGAGGCGAAAACAAGTTATCGAAAACACATCAGATCGAATCTGAAACACCTCGTCTGCACCAGTAAGAAATGGCGCATGCTCCGTTGTTCCGCTTCTACAGGACCAGTACGAGAAAGCGAGTCCCCTTGCATACATAAAACATGCGCTGAGGTACATTGTGCTTAGAATTTTGAAACTATTTAGACATGTATTTCAACCATTTCTCTTATTCTATGATAATATCAGAATGTTTGTGAATTGTGTTTTCACTGAAAAGAGAAAACGACTGGCGAATATTCGATCCACGAAACGCCAGGAAGTCCGAACTCCGACATTTGTCGAGAGGAACAGCTAACCTTTAGCGAGTCCGTACAGCGGGGAAGGATCCGCCTAGTAGTTGCGCTGCGGGTGGATGGAAGGGAAGTAAAGACGGAGGTAAAATGGCATTAAGCCGGAAAAATTATCGTAGGCGAAAGAAATATTTATCGCACAATCGATGAAATAAGTAAACGAAACGATTAAATCCTTATTGTAGTTAATTGTTAGGGACTAGCCTAGTCCGTCTGGTCCATTGACCGCACGCCACTGATATTTTGAGACCACAAAGGTATACCATGATTGTCGAATATGCCATACTATAATACTGTAGGAATGGTGTAAAAAACAGTTGCTGTGAAATTGAATGAATTGGGACCTGATCAGCGTGTGTAGCCAAGGAGATAAATAGTGATTTTATGCTGAATTTTTCTGCTTGTACGTAGGGATGAATGCATAGATAAGTAATTTTTTAAATTCAGATGCGTTCTGCTGTAGATGGGAGATTTTACCGTGATGGCAGAAAACGTCCAATGCGATTGTATACCTTTTAATCGCTCATATCACTATCCGTTGCCCAGTCCCAAACCTTGGACGAAAACGTGAGGGAAATGTTTGCAAAGTCTTATTTCCTCATTTAATATGATTATATAGAGATGTCCGGGAAACTCACGTGCTTTTTTGTTTACTGTTTCTTCTTATTGTTTTGATTCAAAACATCCAAGCGTCGTCTATATATATAAAAATGGAAGTTGAAATGCGTATGGCGGCCGGAACCTCTTAACCGATCACCATAAAACTTGGCACACTGAATAAATAAAACAAGGAGAAGAATGTTATCGTGGTTTCGAATCAATTGGACTTTTGGTTCCCGAGATATCGAATAAAAACTCATTTGGAGAGTGATTACCACAGCGAAAATTGGCAACACTTAAACCATCGCTTACAAAACAATGGTTTCCGTTAAGCGCGCGCTCTTAAAGGGCGTCTCATCTTTAAAACGTATTAAAAGCTAGAAATTGTATTGAAATGCCACGTAAGAAATCAAACATTATGCTTTAAAATGACATTATTTGGAGCTATAAATATTGTGAAATATGGAAATTTCAAAGCCGCATTTAAAGTGCAAGTACTAATACATCATCAGATAGGTTCACTTCTTCCAGTGAACCCGAAGAAATTACCCGAGCAAGATCCGCAATTTTTGCAAATTTATTTTAGGAATAATGTGGAGAAGACATTGTTCGACGATGCACATTCATTGTAGCTACAGATCGGGTAATTGTTTCTGAACTACCAACATTATTCAATGACACAATTGTTTGATCAAAATGCATATATAATTTATCATATCAATTTATACCAATAAAAACCATGAAATCTTAACAAAATATGAGTTTCATACACTCATTATAGATTCTGTTACATGCTACCCATCCATTTTTAGATATATGGATGGCAGGACAACGTCTGCCGGGTTCTGCTAGTTTTAAATATAATTTTACTTCGCGTGTATGTTTATTATGTTTGCATACATTCATCCATGATCCCAACGAAAACAGGTGTTTATGATCGCTGAGGCCTTTTGTTGTAATGCATGTAAGCTGAAACCACACATAGACCAACGCCAGGACACCATTCTTCTATTGAAGGCGATGGTGATCCAAGTAGTTATGCCATATGGCCGTATCGGTCACCAGACGTTTACATGGTGGCTGTGAATACCAAAGACAACCGTTACTCGTCGGAAAACAGTACATTATGCCACTTCGAAGAATACGTGCTCTAACCTGACACCATCGCAAATGGAAGCATTTCGCTGTTGTATCAGAAACAGCTTTCTTAACAGACGCCGTGCTCGTCGGTGTTAAGAAATGTTTATGTAGACGGCGCTGCTGGGTCAACACGTAATTGAAGAGGTCTGTCTGTGGAGTCGTTTAGACACACCTTTAGGCTTGGAGCTTGCTGTTTTCTTTGGGAAGGGTGCCCGGACTACTACTTCAACTTTGCTTCTACTAGTTAACTGGTTCTGAGAGCTCCTCTTCTCGACTTCTTTCGGGGTGTTTCCGTTTCGTGGTCGCCTGAAGAAATTGGATATTCGGGTAGCCGGCACTTAGAGCTACACAACGAGATAAGTCCCTCTCCAGTCCATGCAAGAGACAAAAAGATATTACCATGTTTGTAATTCAGCTTTCAAGACCTTTTCAAGTTAAAATTTCTTTATTGTCAGTCGGTTGCTAAGCGAGCTGTTGCCACTACTCTTTAAACATCTTGGTTTCCAAGTGCAGTACCAACATCGGTTCTTCACTTCTCGTTTTCAAGTTTGGAGATTTATTTATGTCTATTACACGTGTTTATCTCGTCAATATTAATTTATTTCCACAACGTGATTTCATCATCGCCACTTGGTATTTAATTGTTATTTATTTTTGTATTAAATATTAAAATGTCTGCTTGCGATAAAGTTTTTCAAGAGGCCTTGGGTATAAAAGATGAACTATTTGGTTGGTTAACACAAAATAAAAAACAGATTTCAAAGAATAAACGTGAGTTCATCAGCAACTCTTTTAATAAACTTCTTGATATTGTTAATACTGTTCACAAAGAGCTTTCTAATCAGACACAATTACCTAGTAACTCTGTGCATCTTAATCCACCTTTGCAAGAGTCTATGGAACAATTAGAAGAAACTGTAAATAAACCTTTGTCTCCTCCGCTGGTAATTGTTGATCCTAAGCTTGTAGGTAAGAATTTTATGGAAGAAGATGGGGACAAAAGACGTACAGTCATTGTCACCTCTGACGCTGATTTGGACTCTAAAGACCTTAGAAATTTACTTTTGGAAAGGGTTGATTGTAAAAAACTTGACATTAAAGTAGTCGATGTTTTCTTACGTAAAAACTCTAAGGTTATTTTAAAACTTGTTAATGAAACTCAAGCAGACAAGCTCCTTGATCACTTGCAAAAAAGATATTCGGAATCAAAAATTTCAGCTTGTAATCCTAATTTATCAAGTACTAGAGTTTTTATTACTAATGTTCATAAAAGCATTACTAAATTAGATTTAATAGAATTTTTTGCCGAATATTTTGGATTGGATACAGATGAATTTTCAGCTTCATGTGTAAACAAGGTAGAACGTAATTTTAATTCTTGGATCTTATATGTTCCTCGTGTTATTGCTAAATTTATGATTCAACAAAAAACATTTCACTTTAATTTCTGTCCTATATATGTACATTCTTATTTTAAAATCATTCGATGTTTCAAATGTCAAGAATATGGACACTCAGATCGAAACTGCAATAATTTACTAGTTTGTTCTAAATGCTCAAAAAACCATTCTTCTGACAAATGTAACAGTGATAATTTTACTTGTATTAATTGTAAATATTTGAATATTGATGAAGATTTATGTCATCATGCAACTAACGACTACAGTTGTATTACATATAGATCACTTGTAAAAAATGCTAAAGTAGGAGTTAGACCTTTTTTTGTTCGAAATAATTCACCCAAAAATGCCATTTCCCCTATTTCTGATTGTGAAACATCACGTATTTCCAATATGACTCGATCAAATTCTTCGTCTCATATACAAACTATTGCTACTACCACAAATTATACTACTGGTGCTTTTTTAAGTGAACCAGTCAACACAATCGCGGGAGGTTCTGCTACGAGATTCAGATTTAATACTTTACTCTCTTCTTCTTCAGTAGATGAATTTAGCAATTCCAGATCTGGCACTACTATTTCTTCGTCTTTCGCTCCAAGTAGTACTACTGTCTTTGACGAGCATGAAAAAGGACAGGGCCATGGGGCTAAGTATTCAGGAAAGAAAACTCGCCAATTAACTTTTTGTATAAGTATTTTCACGTTATTACTTTCTTTTTTCTTTATAGACGAATTATCTTTCTTTTGTTCTTATTAAAGCCATTTTCTATCAACTTGTGTCTACTTTTTTCTTATTTTGGCCTATTGGTCACGTCTACTTTTATGCACCCCTGGAATTTACTATTTAATTTGGTACCTTTTATTAAGCTTTCTACTTTTATTAATATTGCTAAAATTGCCATCTTTATTATATTTTAAGTGAACATGCTTGTAGCGCTGTTTCAATTATTGTTTATGTCATTACACTCTCATTTTCTTTGAGGGTGGTCACTTCACTCTTTTTGTTGTCTTTATTTTGTTCATTTCATTCTTTTACGTTTGAAGGCCATATCTTTGTCAGTTCATACATCTGCATGGACACAATATTTTATATCGCTTATATACACTTTAGTTATTAAATTTTATTTAAGTTTACCTCCCTCTCTCCTTTAAGTTCTTGGTGGGTTATGGATTGTGATCCGTACTTGACCATATTTTACTGCCTTGTATTTTTGAGTCTTTTTAGAATAGATGGTGTTATTTTTTGGAGTGATCTTTCACTTACTTTAACCCTTTATCTACTGACGGTACTTATAAGTGCCAATCACTTTAAAATTTTAGAGCACAACAACCATTACTTATATTCTGATGGTACATTTTAGAAACAGTCTTTTTAACTCTACTTTTTCATGATAGATGGCAGATTCCCCCCCCCCCCTGTATATACTTTAATTATCAATAGAGCAGCTAAAAAAATATATTCATGAAGAAATTTTCAGTAGTTCATAATGCGGTAGATAAAGGGTTAACATAGTAACACTTAAACAAGTTAAATAAAATGTTTTATGTCTTTAAAAATATTAACATGATTAGAATATTCCCTTTCTATTATTATCCAGCCTCGTGCATGCAATCCATTAATATTAATTTCAAGGGTCGTTATGACCCGATTCACTGGGAAATTGATCATGTTTTTAAGTCTTTTCAGTTTGGCTGGAGTCACCATTCATTATATTTAATACTGTAATTTTTAAACCAGTTAAATAAATTGCTGTACACCTTTAAGAATTAAAACAGTTTAAGAAATTATCTTTTTATTATTAAACACTCTGGTGTCAGTATTCTTTATATAACAAATTTTAAGGGTTGGCATTGTAGTATTGAGATCGAATTATTTAATTCGATCTCATACTCATTTTCCCTCAGTTATTTTTATTTACTTTTTCCCAACATTTTATTATATGTATTTTGGCTAATTTTAGTTTTGATAATATTTTGCTACTTTCCAGCCTTAACAATTTTTACCATCTATTACTACGAGTGGCAACAGCGCCTCATATTGAAACCGACTTGAGCCATTTTGGCTCACTCGTGTGGCTGACTCCGGGAATGCGAGCATGCTTGGCTCGCCGCTCGTATTTTTTATTAAATATTTGGCGGTTAATTCCGCCCCCTTTTTTTATTTCTAAGATGAAAAAGGACCAATCTCACTGTTATAATTATGTGACCTGTTTGCTATAAGAAAATATGATCAATTTACAATAAAAATAGGATTTTGCATTTCACGGCCTATTCCTTGGAACTTCAACACAACGCAGTGTTCAACGGTGGGTGAGTTAATGTAGTTTATTTCTTCGGCGATCAATCAGATCTGCGTAAGATGAAACGAACCTGCCTTCTTCATTTAAAATCATTTTAAATCGCGAAACTCCCCTTCCAAACAACACCACAGTATGTGGTGCCCTGTAATGGAGCTTGTGCTGTTCTTGATTGATCGTTGTATATTCTTCCCATCTGCCATGTTGTTCGTATGCATAAGAAAATGGCGCAAGGCATAAATACCTTTTCAACAAATTTACATTGAAGATGTGAAGTTTTTTTTTAAATTATTAACAAGATTAACGTGTAGATTTATCATAAAAATTTCAAGATGAAGATAGAAAATAATTTTTTTTCAAGATTTTCCAGTTCAAGAAACTTTGGCGTCACTTCTGGGCGTTTGCCGCCAAACAAAATCGAATTCGGTTTGAGGGGTATCCAGATGGCAGTTGGGATATTTTTATTTTGTTTGATATGATGTTTTATTATATAATGTTATTAAATTAATAATAGAATAAGATTTTAATTTAAAATTGGGTGATTACGAATAATTTAAGAATATTTTAATTTCGAATCCAACGATATATTTTTTTCCTTTAATCATGCTGGTGTATCTATGCATATTTTGAAATAATTTTTTATTCTACGAAAATGATATATTTGCTTATTTTGTGGTATTTTTTTAATATGTTTTGGAGCATAAATGTTCTTCGTTATTGCAGTGTGATGGATGTTATAAATAATTCGTTCTAAAAATCATCCACTAGTAATCGTTAATTTTTTTGAATAGAATATTATATATATGTATGATATATTTTCAAATCTGGTATTTCTTTTTATGACTGAGTCGTTGCCCGAAAAATACATTCTTGTTGTATTGAATAACGAATATGCATCTCTTAATTTAAATTTTTTTTCGAACGATAATTATATTCATTTTGTATTGTGTTTTGGTATGATATATTTCATGCTGGTTAAAGATTATTTAGTTCAGGTCATATTATCTTGTTACTGTCTATATGTTTTTTATTAAATATTTTTACAATGCCTAAAAGATCGTATTCCACCAAATCGAATTCGAGGGTAACGCGCGCCAATAGCGTTAAGCCTTCTCGCCAAGGTAGCGATAAAGACGCGCCAAGGCCAACCATCCCTTCTCCTGCGGCGCCTGATTCTGTAGTTATGGAAGTAGATTTTCAAAGCCCTTCCAAACATTTTTCTGTTAATCAATCGAATTTTCATCCTTCTATTTTGACTTTCTCTGGTAATCCGGAGCATTTAAATTTTTTTAAATTGCAAATACTTGACCTGCAAAAATTAAATAAATGGGATGATGCCAGAACTTTATTTTATTTAAGGTCTAAGCTTTCGGGTGCGGCATTGGAATTTTTTGTGGCCAATCCTCGTTTGCATTCAATAACTTCTGTTGATGAATTGTTTAACAAATTCGAATTATTTTTTAAATCTGATTCTGTATCTAACCCTATAATTGAATTAGACAATCTAAGGATTAAATCTTCTGAAACAATTAGTCAGTTTGCCATCAGATTAGATAATCTGGTTTCGAAGCTTTACGCTTCTATGTCTGATGAAGATCAGAAAAAGATTAAATTTAATAAACTAATTGCTAATGTTTCTCCGGATGTGAGAATCTTTATTTTGCAAAATAAAATAAACTCGTACGATGAGGCTTTAGAAAAGGCTATTTTCTACACTCAAATCAGTCAGCAAAATAAGTTATTTCCTACGAGTGCCAATGCAAATTCGAATGTGGATTTGTTGTTTGAAAAGGTAAACTTATTACAAACTAAACTTGATAAAATGGATAATTCTGGTGCTATAAATCATTTGGCATCTACTAGTGCAGATTTTTCCTCTTCTCGCCCTGTTGGCGATCATAGTACTAATCGATTTTCTAAGAAAGTTTTTCAAAGTTCTAGGAATTTTAAAAATAATAATTTGAAGGGTAAGCAAAGCCAGTTTCAAAATAAGTATCGTGGTTATGTTGCAAGCAACCAGTATAATAACAATCGTGGTAACAACCAACAATATGTTAATAAAAGATATTCTAATAATAATAGTGGTTTTCGTCAGCCTCATAATCGTTTTGGTGGACATAATAATAATTTTAATAAGGCTAACAGAACTGTTTTCTGCCAGCTCTGTCGGTCGCCAACTCATTTGGCGCCTTTTTGTCATAAATTGAAAGAATTTGCTTCACAAAGTGATAAGGTTCATAACTCGAATCTCAATCCAAGGGCCAAACCATTCAGAAATTCTCGTAATTCATCCAACCAGGGAAACATTTAAACGCGCCAAGTTTTGGCGAGACTTGGCGCGACTTTCAAAATGTTGAAGCCAATACTACCAACCGCATTCCTGAGGTTGGTAACCCTATGTTTACAACGTCTGCCTCGCCTCATTTGTTTGTAAACAGTGATCGGTCGACTTTTCAACATTATAATTTTCCTTACTGGCCACCACCGATCGATAATTTTAATTTTTTTCCCAGTCTGTATAATTATAATCCTTATGCTATTAATTATAATTCTCATTCATTTGTACCATATTATAGTTATTGGTTTCCTTCATCCTTGCCACAATATGATAATTTTCATTACCAAAATAATTATTTTCCTTATGTTTATGGTTATTATCCTAATAATTATTCATACAATAGTATGAGTGTTCAAAATAATGATCCTAATTTAGTTAGAAATTCATTGATTGCTCATAATTCATCACCTAAGGTGATTCCCATATGTAAAAATTCTGAGGTCCAAACTGAAAATAATGTGGTTATGGAACAGTATATTTTTAACGCAACTTCAACAAAGTCTAGGTTGCCTACAATTACAGTTAAATTTAAACATTCTTTAATATGTAATACTCTTTTGGACTCGGGATCATCTCTCTGCTTATTAGATAAGCAATTTTTCCTTAAAAATAAAGAACATTTAAATTTTAAGTATCTTTCTTCGAATGTAAGAATATCCACGATAAATTCAACTGTTAAATATATTGCCTTGGTCATCCTTCTGTAAAATTATTCCAGAAATTGAGACGGTCGACGCGTCGGTATTTAGAAAAAAAGTTTTATTAAAATTCGGCTGAATCAAGAATGGTCTTGAGAAGAAAAGTTTTTGAATTTCCTTAAATCTATTTATTTGTTCCTCAGTCATCTTGAACGGTTTTCTTGAAGCATTACTCAAATCGAGGAGAGGTTTAACTAGGTCAGTATAATTAGGTATTAAAGAGCGGTAGAAATTAATTAAGCCTAGGAACCTCTTGATTTCCTTTAAGGATTTAGGAACAGGAAAACTGTTAATTTTCACTATATTGGATTGTAGAGGATAAATCTTATTGTTAGTAACATGAAATCCGAGATAATCTATCGCAGACTTGTGGAAATTACACTTACTAGATGATAAAGTTAGGTTATACTTTCGAAATAAGTTAAAAAGGACTTCTAATTTACTAACTGTTTCTTGGAAAGAATTGGAAGCAAGGATTAAATCATCCTGATAGCATAATACTCCATCCAAATTTGATTCATCAATAACTGTATCGATCAGGTGTTGAAAAATCGATGAACTATTCTTCATGCCGAAGATTAACCTATTTAATTTAAAGGAACCAAATGGAGATGCAAAAGTTAACATATCAGTGTCCTTCTCATTGAGTGCAATTTGCCAAAATGCCGAATGGAAATCCATACTAGAAAAATACTGATAGTTCGTCAATTTATGAATAATTTGAGCAATGGGTGGGAGAGGATATGAATGCTGTTTTATTAGTGTGTTTACCATCCGTAGGTCTAACGTTAAACGATATTGCTGTGGTAAACCTTTAACTGGCTTCTTTTTGACAAGCAAAAGTGGGGAGGCCCACTCAGAAACATTTCTAGTTATTATCCCTGCTTCTTGTAATTCATGAAGTTGCTTCTTGGTTTGTTCATGAAGCCCATACGGAATTGGAAACGGTAAGCATTTTACCGGGTACTGTGCATTTAAAGAAAATTTCGGCATAACGAGGTCTGTGTGACCTAACGTTTTGTACGACTTTGAGAAACAAGAAAAATATTTGGATAATAACTCTTCCATGATTTGCTTTTGATGAATATTTAAATGTGACAAATTAAAATCAGATAAAGAAAATTCTTTCTTCCTTAAGGAAATAACTTCATCAGAAGCCTGGATTAAATTGACTTGGCAAATGTTATTCGGCTGAGAAGAATTTAAAGAGTCCTGTTTTACAAAAATATCTTGATATAAAAATCCTAAAACTTGGTTTTTGTTGATATGCAAATTATCATCAGAAAGATTATGAACCAAAATATAAAAAGAGTGGTCTTGTAGATCTTTGTTTATATGTGCAACACTGTCGACACCATCAGTAGCACACTGTGAAGAACCATGATGAGTGTCCAAAATATTAAATGAATGTAAAGAAGAATGAATTAATAAAAAGTTATTTGACGCGGATGGCTCAAATAAAACATTTTTGGAATCTGGGATAAAATTGGCTTTGACCTTTATAAAGGCATCATCACGTGGCTCGATGACAGTCTTTTGGGCATTTTTGACGACAATACCAGAAAAATTCGAAGAAGGGTGAGTGTTCGAAACAGAGTTACTTGGGTGAGGAATATTCACAGGTTGATATTGGTGAGTATTATTCTGAAGATCATTATGTATTTGTGTATAAGAAGGATCAGTCTCTGTATTTGTATTAGAAGGAAGTGTAGCTTCTTGATCTTGATGTGAAATGTTCGAATACTTATCACTCACAGGGGGTGGGTCCTTTTGCATATAAAAATTAATGTCTTCAATGTTTTCATTCTCTTGACAAATATTATTCTGATCTTGTTCTTGACGTGTTTGTGCAGAATTACTTTGATCATAAGAATTGGTAAGGTTTAGGGGAATATCCAGAGGCAGTAAAGGAATAATAATGCCCTTATACAACAAAATATTTTGACTCGGGTGAAGGATAATATTATTTTTATAAATGAAATCATAACCCAAAATAATATGAAAATTAGAGGAATCTGGCAAATCAACTAAAAACATAGGGTGTTTGAAAAAGAAATTCTGTATCTTAAATGATAACTGAACACAAGCATTATAATTAACAGTAGAATTTATCGTGGAAATCTTAACGTTTGAAGACAGATATTTAAAATTTAAATTTTGTTTACATTTAAGGAAAAATTGCTTATCTAATAGATACAGAGATGAGCCCGAATCAAGAAGACTGTTACATATCAAAGAATGTTTGAATTTAACTGTAATTGTAGGCAATCGAGACTTAGAAGAAATAGCATTAAATATAGAATGTTCCACAACTATATTGTTTTCAGTTTGTACCTCAGAATTTTTACATATGGGTATTACCTTAGATGATGAATTATGAACAATCGAAGAATTTCTAACTAAATTAGCATCATTATTTTGCACATTGAAACCATTATATGAATAATTATTATTAGGATAATACCCATAAACATAAGGAAAATAATTATGTTGGTAATGAAAATTATCATACTGTGGCAAGGATGAAGGATACACATAATTATAATATGGTACAAATGAATGAGAATTGTAATTAACTGCATAAGGATTATAATTGTACACACTGGGAAAAGAATTAAAATTATCGATCGGTGGTAGCCAGTAAGGAAAATTATAATGTTGAAAAGCCGACCGATCACTGTTTATAAACAACTGAGGCGAGGTAGACGTTGTAAACATAGGGTTACCAACCTCAGGAATGCGGTTGGTAGCATTGGCTTCAACATTTTGAAAATCGCGCCAAGTCTCGCCAACACTTGGCGCGTTTAAATGTTTCCCTGGTTGGATGAATTTCGAGAGTTTCTGAATGGTCGAGCTCTCGGATTAAGTTGTGAATTATGAACATTATCAGTTTTGGAAGCAAATTCTTTCAATTTATGACAAAAAGGCGCCAAATGAGTTGGCGACCGACAGAGCTGGCAGAAAACAGTTCTATTTGCCCTATTAAAATTATTACTACGTCCACCAAAACGATTCTGAGGCTGACGAAAACCACTATTATTATTGGCATATCTTTTATTCACAAATTGTTGATTATTACCACGATTACTATTATACTGGTTGCTTGCAGCATAACCACGATACTTATTATTAAACTGGTTTTGTTTACCCTTAAAATTATTATTTTTAAAATTCCTAGAATTTTGAAATACTTTCTTAGAATAGCGATTAGTACTATGATCGCCAACAGGGCGAGAAGAGGAAAAATCTGAACTAGTGGATGCCACATGATTTATAGCACCAGAATTATCCATTTTATCGAGTTTCGTTTCTAATAAGTTTACTTTTTCAAACA